>Ga0366819_10001_pt1 | contig 244493 bp, 194 predicted proteins | sample TotcelFGM3001N15_FD_207091 | JGI IMG/M metagenome (GOLD analysis project Ga0366819, IMG submission 207091) | Enriched cells from coal bed in the Powder River Basin, Montana, United States - Total cells FGM rep3 HSBNCT.FGM.300.1.N15 ... | reverse complement strand
AGTACTTAAATTGGCTACGCCGGGAAAACTTCCGATCATATGGGTACCGGGTATAAACAAGAACCGCAAATGGTGACGGCGGGAAATCACAACGGCAAATGGGACGGCCGCGAAACAAGATGCAAATGGTGACCGCCACGGAACAAGAACTGCAAATGGGAACGACGGGAAATCAGAAACCCAACGTACAACGCCCTGGGGGAGCAATTGGGTAGCCTCGTAGCTTTGCATTGCACTCACTTTGACTACACAAAAACAGAGATTCTACGGACCGTCCGTAGAATCTCTGTCGCAAGCTGGAAAAAATTTCCAGCTTCGTTACTCGTCATTCGGCGATTTCGTTTTCGCGATCAGCTCGTCCATGCTTTGGTGAACCCGGCTGAGCTTCTTCTGGTGTTTCGCCGACAGCTGCGGTTTTTTGTGGAATATGTGATTCAGCTTGGCGAGGCTTTTTTCTATTGCGGCCACGTGCAGAGTCACGATGCAGTTGGCGTTTGGGCGGACATAGGCATCCCGCGTCGCGCAGCGGGGGATCGGGATGTGGGGTCAGCGAAGTGGCCCCTTGGCCCGGGACGCTGGGCGGCTGGGGGCTCGCACCAGTGATCAACAATGAATCCGATCTCAACGAGCTACCGCCGGTCGATTGCAGAAACTGCCAGGTTGTTGCGGGCCGAAGCCTGAGGGGTGGCGGTTGGCGATGGCGATGGCGGTGGTTGCGATGGCGGTTGGGAGGGGAATTCTATGATATTGAGCAGTGGAATGAAGGGTATAAGGCAGTTTCGTTTGCCGTCCGATTTCTGTTGCTCGATTGTTTTCAGCCGCCGGTAGCAGCGGGCAATCTCGATTCCACCTGAAAAAAATGGGTGGCCAACCCGCGCTGGCCACCCATTCCGGACATTTGTCCGGTGATCTATACCGCCGTCGCACCTGCTCGCACCAGTTTCATTCTGGATGCAAGGTCAACAGTGACTAGGCAGCTGCATTCGCGGAATCGAAAAATCGGCCGGGACGCCATCTTTGCCGCCGTGGCACCGTACAGGTTCGATCCGCGTTCAGATATCCTGCGGTGACGGAAATCCTCACCGGGCCGGACTCCGTATCGGCAATCACTGTCAAGCGGCGGAGCAGGATGCCCTCGTAGCCCGCCGCTGTTAATTGCGTGATAATGCCCGGAATGTCTTCCGAGGCATCCTGCTCCCAACCCGCTGCCCAATCCGGCTGAATCGGTTTGGTGGGCAAGACGGATCGGGTTCTGTAAAGTGCGCCGACTTCATCCTGAAAGACGAAGGCGACGTGCCGACAAAATCTTATCTTTGTTTCATCCGCAGGCGTCACAGCCTGCTCTTTGTTGCAGGATGGACAGCTTCTCATTACCCTAAATCTGATTTGTGCCGCGGAACGCCGAGTCAAGGTTGGACACATTTTTCATTGGACTCCATTTGGGAAGGAAAGCGGACGGTGCCGCGAACATGGGTCCGGTCCTGCAAAGGTCCAGCCACGTAGCTGGACCTTTGCTTCCCGACCGGGCCGCGATATCGTGCGCGGTGCCAGTTTAAGTCGATATTGGGTCCGTTACCGAAATACCGATCAACGTCGCTGAACTAACCGGTATCCGGACGGCACTTGTCCGAACATCGAGTCCTAAGCCGCAATACCAGAGCGGAGTAGGGCGTTCACCTGACTTAGCGAAATCAACTTGAGTTCGGCGTAACCAGTAGTCGATCGTTCAAAGATAAATCCGATGTCGCCTGCGATACCAACGCTGACGCGCTCGGCGTGACCGTCCTGAATGCGACGGTCGTCGCTCACAAGAACACACTTGTCTGCCAGCGACTCGTAGACGACTACTGCTAGGACAAAGTCGAAGAATTGCCCAGCCTGCGGGGGCACGTTCTGATTTTGCCAGCTGGCCATAATCTCAGCGTCGGAAGGCTGTTGGGATTCCCGAGCCGCAAAACGCATCAGCCGGAACAGCCGGCCACCAATTAGAAGCAGGGCGCTTCGTGCAGTATCAAATGTCCAGCCGGCCCGATGCGCGGCTTCCACGATGCTGAGATCGTGGTCGATGTTTTTGACTCGCAGAACAGCGAGCAGCTGCCCGTCAGGCTTACAGGCTTCCCGCCATCGCGTGAAATACGGCAACACCTCTGCGGTGCGGCGTCGGCAGAACTCCGATTCCCGCAGCTTCTTCGTGTCGAGTGAACATTTCCAGCTAAAATCGTCATCAACACAGAACTCGATTCCGAGAGTGCTTACCAGGATGTCACATGCCTCGATTGGCGCAGCCGTGTCACCAGCGTAGTCCCATTGTACGAAGCTTGCATTTGGCAAGTTGGTTAACTCTCTGGCAAACTCAATTGCCTTGGGATTGCCGTCGATCCCGAATACCTTGCACTCTGGATGGTTCGTCGCCAGCCAAGCGGCCAAAGCACCGGTGAAGCATCCCATGTCCGCAATCCGGACGCCGGGTTTCAGCAGCGGTTTGATGGCGGAATAGACTTCGTGGGATCCGCGCAAAAACGCGTCCGCCCAGAAGCTTATGAGCACGTTGGACGCGCGGGCAGTTGGCGTCCAGGCCCAATTCGATCTGAATTCCGCTTGCCCCTCGTCCACTTTGGCGTGCATGTGGTCAATCTTCCGACAGGCATTCCTCATTTGATGCCGTAAGAGTCGGTCCAGATATTCTTGATCCTTGTCGAAAATAATACCGAAGTCGGTGAAGAACGACTTCATCTGGTCTTTCAAATTGTCTGCCATGAATAAAGCCCTTTCGCCACACTCAGCAATTTAGCCGGGTGGTTTTCAGCAAAGTAAAAGCAAGTTTGAATGCGGTCGGCAGTATCAGCCGGCCGCCAGCGTAGTGGGTGGCCAAAAGCCGTTGGCCACCCACTCGCTAAACGTTTTCACCGCGTCAGACGCTCAGTCCACGCTTTTCAGGACGCGACTTCTCGTAACATCACGCGGCTTGCCGCTCCACCCGTTCATCAGATTCAGGATCAGCAGAATCTGCCTCTTCCGAAAGGTTCAATTTATCTCGCAGCTGGCGGACCAGTTGCGAGTCGGGCAGCCGCCAATAATACACGGTATTCGGCCCGCAGCCGTCCGCGTCCGTGGCAATGCCGAGGCATTGCTTTGCCCTCCAACTCGTTTTTTTCGATACGCCGGCGTCGAGGAGCAGCTGCTTTGCTTGTCGAGTCGGCATTGGCCCGTGTGCCAGCACTCTGACGAGCCAATCGATCGCCTCCCCGAGGGCTGGCCCAAACTGTGGCCCAGCCGGCTGGATCAGATCCTCTTCAGACAGTGAACTCGTCCCGAGCCACTCAATCATCGGGCAGCCGTTCTGATCGCGAATCTCAAAGGAAAGGCTCGGCGCCAATGGTCCCAGATTGCATTTCCTCTGGGCTAGAATTCGCCGGTTACCATTCGTAGGATCGCCAGCCACCAACAGGGCGGAACGAGCGGCCGCGATCATGCGAATACTGCCGCGGCCGCGATTGAGCACCTTGACGCTGCCGGTTTTTGTCATGTGGCGGACCAGGACAATGGCCAGGTTTTTGTCTTGGGCCAATGCAGCCAGCGGCGTGATGGCCCGTCGTGCCACATCGTCGTTTGCCAGGCTCTTGTCGAAGAATTCATCGACGGGATCAATAACGATGAGTTTTGCATCCACGGCTACCACAGCCTTGCGGAGTTCTTTCATCGCACCCGGCAGTAAAAATGGGGAACTACGGTTAACCACGCTGACTCGCCTCAAGTCGCACTCACGCGCTCCGAGCGATTCCGAGATTCTTGCAAACGAATCCTCGCCTTGCAGCAGGATCACGCCGCCGTCGATCGACTCGGAATTGCCCTGGATCTGCCTGCCGGTGGTCAGCGATGCGGTCAAATCGTAGGCCAAGGTACTCTTGTTGGTTCCTGGTTCACCTTCGAGGATCGTGATTCCGCCGAACGGAATGCGGTCTTTCCACAGCCACTCCGTCAGCGTGATTTGTGGTTGCTCCGAAAGATTTACAAAGCAATCAGACATATTTGTCTTTCTAATAATAGTGGGTCGTGGTTTCCATACGTTTCCGTGCAGCCTACAGTGGCCGCAACCCGACTTTCTCTTTAATGTCTGGCCGCCTGAATAGGCGGTGATGCCGAGCGCCGGCAATTGTGCCGTGCCTTCGATCGTCGCGCAGCTACAGACCGGGCGGCGTCCTGGCCGCCATCGGTTGTCAGAAATCCTGCACGATGCGACTGTCAAGCAGCGGCTCGCGGCTCGGCCTCCCTATTGTGTGATATCCCTTTCAAACATAATGTATGGCACGTCCAACCTACTGGATTGGCCACAAACCCCCTTTCTCCGCCACCGGTGCAAAGCCGATGCATGACTGCCGAGCTTGCTGGCGACGATCGCCAGCCTGGGAAAGCCCGTTCCGAGATGTGCTGTATTTCTGCTCCTCCTGGTTTTCGGTTAAGCTTTTCGCGCGATCTACGAGCAAGAACATTTTCTTCCGTAAGGCTTTCTCGTTGTCCGCGCGGATAAACAGGCATTTGGCCCGGCAAGAAGCCGGTTGGATTAGGCGAGAGCGGCACGCTTGTTGCCCCGAAACCGCCCGACAGAGATGTATTTGCGGCAGGGCGCGCCGAACGCAGAGATCACCTGATGCGTATATGGCGGTTGCACCGCTGCGAAGTCGCGGCGCAGCTCGTCGAACTTACGAGGGCTTCGTCGAAATTGCTCCGCCGCTTCGAGGACGTCCCGGTCGGTTTCAATGGCCTTAACCAGTGGAATCGCATCCGAATCCGTCGCACCGACAACACTGCACAATTGCGTGTCTGCTGCAAGAGCCGCGCCGGCATCGTCAGCCCGGTCGAGGATTAAGCTGTCGAGACATGCCAGCGTGTTCGGTTCGTACCCAAGTTGGGCCTTCATTTTGTTCACGAACTTGCGCCGGCTGCGTTCGCTGTCGGGATTGAAGCGATCGCGATGTCGGACGCCGTTGATCCGGCATTCGACAGTACAGATGGACCTTGTATTCCGCGGGCCGACTGACAGCTGGATGTCGTCTGGCGACACTTGCGGGGTAGTCGAGTACTGTTCGGGCGGTGAATGTACAGCGTTCCGGGTCGACTGCGTTGGCGTTCCGATCCCTGTGAGTTGATTTGTCGCTGCCAATGGGATCCTTCCCTATTAGAGTTGCTGTTCGACATGTGGACAAAGATCCCTAAACGAGATCTTTGTGAGGATGTGCGTGAGGCTACCTCGGCAAATACGGTGGAAATTACTCGAGCATCACCGGTGCTTTTAACACTGGAGGTATGTGGCTGGAGGGGTTTCGGAATTGCCCACGCGGCGGAAAGCTCGCGCAGGATGGAGCTGGACGAAATGAAGCGAGCTGCGGATTACAACAAATCGACTGACACACTACAGGTTGTGGTTTAGCGTTCCCTGACCTACGACATATTGTGTCATGTCCAATTACGCAGTCAAGTAACAAAACTGAAAAACCGTCAAAAAATGTCGGGCCGAGGGACCCGAAGCCACTTTCCTGCGGGGAGGCGATTAGGATGCGATGTTCCTCAGAAGAACTGAATCACGCCGTCTTCTTCGTCCCGCCTGTTGTGTCTTCGCGGAGGTTCGGGTGAGGTCTGGATGGTTCGTCTTGCCTCGAACGTCTCAATGGCCTCTTGCGAGATCAGATAACGCGGACGACCGCCTTGCGTAGCGGACACGTCGGTTGCAGCCAACTCGCCCGATTGAATCCAGGCTCGTATTTTGTCCGGCGAGACTCCCCATTGCGTGGCCAGTTCCGGCGGCGTGTAGCGGTCCTTTGCGGGCTTGGGCCGCAATGCCGACCGTGAGCCCGTTCCCTCGTGCGCACCGTGTTCCGCTGTCTGCAACACGCCTTGCCGCCGATCTGCATTGGGCGGCACGTTGGCCAAACGGTTGCGGATCTCCGCGTACAACTCCCGGCAGCGGGTCTTTATGGCTGCAAAATCGACGCCCCCCGCCCCGCGCTGGAGATCGACATCCAAGCCAGCCAGTCGATTGCTTGTAGCGGCCAGTTCGATCAGGGCGTGCTGCGCAGCCGCGATCGGATACAATTCGCCGGGTATGGAAGCTTGCGTCGCCAATCCGAATGACAGCCCTTCGATGCGGGCACAGAGCACGCCGACGCGGAAGCAGATTGGTAACGGGTCCAACAGAAACAAAGCTGCCCGCCACAGCGAGTCGTACGCTGTCGCCCAACATTCCCATGTCAGCGGGCTATGTTCCGCAGCCCAATCATCAGGCACACATTCCGGGTCGCTTTCTTGCAGGAACCGAATCTGGCGGCGGTGTTCATTGTCGAGCCATTTTGCCCGGAAGTCCGCCCACGCCGCATTGAAGTCGTTTTCAGCCTCCAACAAGACTTGCCGGGCCTCCTTAACGGTCTCGTGCTGGGATAATGTTTTGATGCCATGCACAACCGGACCAACGTGACCCTCGAGCCAGGCCGGAAATTGGGTGTCAACATCGGCATTGAACCACAAGTGATGGGACCAGAACCGAAGCATCTCGAACGCGTAGCCCATGTCGATAGCCGCCAGCTCCGGACCCGACGACCCCGATTCAACATTGGCTCGGAGATTGAACCTGCCCATTTTTTCACCGACCGTGCAATGTCAAACAATCGAATTTGGAAGGTGCCATTCTATGCTTCGGGTACGTCGTCCGCTTGTGCTGGAGGCTCCGTTTTCAACGTGGACTGAACGTCATTGAACAACCATTGATGAACGTAATCCGTGACGGCGGTCAGTCGCTCGTCGTTGATTCGTTCGCGGTAGCGACTAGCCATTGTGTCATCTGCATGCCCCATAATTAGGTCGATGGCGGGGAAATCTCGGGTTTCGTCCGCGACGGTGCGGAAGCTGTGGCGCAGGGCGTAGAAGCCGCAGCCCTTGCGGTACAGCTTTGCCGGCGGCTCGACACCGTCCTTTTTCGCTTGGGCAGCCGCCTTCCTGTCGATCCCTTTGACGAGCTTGCGGAACTCGGCGCTTATCGGGTTCGCGGTGCTTTTCCCATTCCAGTTCTGGCCGTATTTCGTTATGAAGACCAGATCGGCGTCCTGTTCGTCCTTTGGGTCCGGCCGATGGGTAAGGGCGTTGCGGATCGCCTCGATAGTCTCCGGCCAAAGCGGACAGCGCCGGTCGATCCCAGTCTTCGGCCGCGGGAAGGTCAGCCAGCCATTGTCCAGGTCCAACACGTTCGCTGTCAGGGCACCGCAGTCCGTGTTGCCCAGGCCGCCGTTGATGGCCAGCAGTACCATTGCTCGCATTTGAAAACCGGCCCCGCCGAGGATGCGACGGATCTCAACCGCCTCAAACATCCGGATTCCGTTTTTGGTTCGTTCCTTGCGGAGCACTTTCTTGGACGGCCGCTTGAATGTCGGCCCGTAGCGAATCGGCCTGTCAATCAGGCTGGCGTCGTAGGCGTACTTAAACACGACTCGGATGCGTTGCACCTCATTGCCCAGTGCTACGGGTCCGTAGGTTTTCGCAATGCGGGCTCGAAGCTTCTCGAAATCCGCCGACGTCAGTCCGGTGACCAGTTGAGAGAGGCCAAACACGTCGACAATGCGTTTGCAAACACGCTTGTAATCGAGAAACGTTCGATTGGTTATTTCGGAACAGTCAAGTTGTTGTTGTTTGGCTGTCAGGAAACGATTGCAAAGACTCCGAATCGTCAACCCTTCACCCTTTTTTTGCGGCGTGCGGCCGGCCAGGAGGTCGTCTTTCTGTTCCAACCACTTAGCGAGAGCCTTGCGGCCGTTGGTATCTCCGGCGACTTTGCCGAAATAACGCAATTTGCCGCGGACTTTTTTGGCCCATCGCCCTGATCCGTGGGGGAAAAGAGGAAAATCTTTGGTTGGTTTACCGGGCTTGCTGGACGATGGATTTGTGGTAGACTTAGCCACGATGTCACCTGCCCTTTCAACATTGGTGTCGAGGTGGTGTGATGAACTCCTGCTGGTGCAACCCCGGCAGGTGTCAATCTAGCGGAAAAGAGGCTAACAGGTGTCAGAAAAGGTGTCAAGACGCCGGAAGCCAAACCAAAACATGCAGAAAACATCGTAAAAAACGGATCGCACCTCTAGCTCAATTGGATAGAGCATCGGTCTACGGAACCGAAGGTTACTGGTTCGAGTCCAGTGAGGTGCGCCTGACTTATCTAATTGTCCATCAGGACGATCGCCGGATCCTGTCTGACGGCGATCCATGTCGGCCAGTAGCTCGCCAGCACGGTCACTAACGGAGCACAGACGACCGTGGCGAGGGCCAATGCAGGCGGCACTGCGAACAGGTTCGTCCCTAGAGCCAGCATCGCTTGACCAGCCAGCGGCGCCAGAAGATACCCCAAGCCGGCTCCGATCAGGCCGCCTAACGTTCCCAGCAGAAATGCCTTGCCCAAAAACAGCCCCGCGATGGTCCCGGCGCTCTTGCCCAAAGCTCGCAACACCCCGACCTCTGCCCGGCGTTCCCGGACATTCATGCCGGTCATCAGACCTACGAACAGCGCCGATGTCAGAATCACCAGGGGCGTCGTGACGTTCACCAAGCTGCCCAGCATCCGCTGTTGCCGGACGCGGCTGGTCTCTTGACGCTGGCGATTCGCAACGACTTGCGCCAAGGCGGCGGCCACGCGCTCTTGCTCTTGCGTGCGGGTGGCCTCGACCAGGTCCCGCTGTTTTTCGCGAGCCTCGGCGCGGGGCACGTCCTCGGTAATCGTGGTGTCGGGCAAAACTTGCTCGAGTTGTTTGCGGATGACTGAAATGCGATCGCCCTTGCACTTGCAGCCCAAGGCCATGATTTGGTTGATCTGCCCGGGTTTGTTCAGAATCCTCTGGGCGTCGTGCAGGTCGACGACCATCTGAACATCCTGCAGGCCGCCGTATTCGGGCATCACTTGGGCGATCTCGAACGGCTGGCCTTCGATCTCGATCGTCTCGCCCGCTTTCAAGCCCACGCCTAATTCGTGTCCCATGTACACCGTCCCCGGTGTCACCGCTACCGTCATGTGCTCCTTGTTCTCGCCCTGCTGGGCTACGGAAGAAACGGGCAGCGTGCCGACCACCAGCGCGGTGCGGTCGCGCCACTTGATCTTCTGTTGCAAGGTGGCGATCAGGTGGACGATCGTCTCGATCTGCTCGGCCTTGGCCAAGCGTTGGACGTACTCTTCCGGAAAATCTGTTGCGACGAAATCCGTGTATAGATTGCCGAGGTTCGTGTCGCGATGCACGATCCGCAGATTGACGCCCAAGTCGCGCATGATCCGCTTGGTCTGCTTGTCCATCGCGGCCAGCATCGCTTCGGTCTCCCGCTGGTTGTGTTCCATTTCCGCCTGCAGCTTATCGGCCTCCGCTTGCAGCATGGTCAGTTCCCGGCGGGTGTCGGTTGCGTAGCCGCCGATCAGCGTCGGGCCGGTGATGAACATGGCGGCCGCGACGATGACGGCGATCAGGCAGAGCAGGGAATTCACCGCTCGGAAACGGATTTCGGCAAGGATCAAGCGGATTGTGCTCATCATCGTCCTCCGGCAAGAAGCAATTCCAAATAGCTGCGGCGTTCGGCGCCGGCCAGGCCCAGGGCGGCGGCCAGCGAGATAATTCGCGACGCGGCCGCGTCGAGTCCCTCGGTATCGGTGATCAATTCAAACTCGACAAACGTGCCGACGTGATCGACGCGATCCAAGGCGATTTCGATCTCGGCGTCTTGCCATGTCAGTTGTCCCGGTCGACGCAGTTTACGAACTTCCGCGACGCTTTGAAAACCTAACGCCTCCAGCAGTTCGATCCACTGCGCGACGCCGCGGGGCGAGTCGGCCAGCGGCAATTCGATTTCGCGGCGCGTTTTGGTCGTCGCGTCGATCTTGGGGCCTTTGTACGTCACCAGACATCGCGCGCCGATCTGCCGAATCCGCAAGGCCTCGTCGGTTTGGGCAAAATCCCGGCAGGGATGTGCCCAATACCGATCACGCTGTTCCAGCGGCGAACCCAATCGAGCGCCCCATGCGATCAATTGGGCTTCGATCGCCGCTAGATCCTCGACTGGAAATTTCTGTTCGACTTCGTAGTGCATGGCTCTGTTTTCCCAGACGATCAAGGTACCGAAGGCCCTACGGACGAGCAACCCCACCGGAAAGGTCATTCTGCGTCCATCGAACCGCGACGACGCCGAAATTCTCCGCCGACCGTACCACCGGCACCCGATATTGATACAATGCTTCCGGTTGGAAACGTCTGAATCGACACCACGAGTTTTTGTTGCGGAGGTCTGTACCATGCGCGTTGCCCTTTTGACTTTGGCTGTTTCCGCGTGCATTGCCTTTTGGGTTGCCTCGCCGGTTACGGCGGAGGATGCGTCTGCTGGAGTATGCCAGCTGATTCCCGCCGGTGGCAAAGCCGGTTTGCTGGATGGTTGGAAGTCCTATCATCAAGACGGCGTCCGGACAGCGGACGTGTGGACGTTGGATGATAAGGGCATATTGCACTGCAAAGGTTCGCCGCTGGGTTATCTGTACACGGAGAAGGAATACGGCAACTTCGTTCTCGAACTCGACTGGCGCTGGCCGCCAGGCAAGGAGCCGGGCAAAGGCGGCGTGTTGATCCGCACGACCGGGCCGGACAAGATCTGGCCCAAGAGCCTCGAGGCGCAAATCAACGTGGGCGACGCAGGCGATTTCTGGGGCTTGGATGGATTCCAGCTGGACGGTCCGGCCGATCGTAAGAAGTCGCTCGAACACCCGCAATTCGGCAAGCTGATCAACGTCAAGAAATCCGCGCCGGTCGAGCGGCCGGCCGGCCAGTGGAACCAGTACAAGATCGTCGCCGACGGGGACACGGTGACGTTGGAGATCAACGGCCAAACGGTCAACCGGGCCACCGCCTGCGACACCGCGCCGGGAAAGATTCTGTTGACCGCCGAAGGCTCGGCGATCGAGTTTCGCAACGTGCGTTTGCGATCGCGGGACAAGCCGTGAAAGGACCCGCGTGGCACAGGTCGCAAAAAATGCGTTCTGGTGTTCGTGAGGCGGTGCCCTGAAGCCCCGTTTGCCTCGAAAACTCGGAGAAAGGCATGAAACCATCGGTGATCCTGATGACGGTCGTGTGCTATCTGTTTGGGGCCGCGTCCGCGCTGGCTGGCGAGACGATCGCCGCACCGCTGGCCGATTACGTCGCCAAGCCCGACGCCAGTTATCGCTGGGTTGCGAAGCGGACCGGCCGGGTGTTGGCCGCCGAGTATGCCGAGCTGATTCTGACCTCGCAGACTTGGCGCGGGGCCGCGTGGAAGCACCAGTTGTTCGTGATCAAGCCGAATTCGATGCCGCCAGATGTAAAGCACGCTCTGCTGTTCATCAGCGGCGGCAGTTGGCGCGACGAGATCGAAACCGGTTCCGGCCGGGAGTTGGGCGGCGCCACCATGTACGTGGCGCTGGCCGAATTGCTCAAGACGCCCGTGGCAGTCCTGCTGCACGTGCCGCATCAGCCGATCTTTGGCGGAAAATACGAAGATGCCGCGATTGCTTACACGTTCGACGAGTACCTGCGGACCAACGATCCCGAGTGGCCGTTGTTGTTGCCGATGGTCAAGAGCGCCGTTCGCGGCATGGATGCGGTCGTAGAGTTTGCCCGCCGCGATTGGTCGCTGGACCTGGGCACGTTCACGGTCACGGGCGCGTCGAAACGCGGTTGGACGACGTGGTTGACATCCGCCGTGGATCCGCGCGTGACGGCCCTGGCGCCGATGGTGATCGACGTGCTGAACATGGGTCCGCAGATGGCGCATCAAGAGGCGGTTTGGGGCCAGCCGTCCAGCCAAATTCACGATTACACGCAGCGCGGACTGCATCGCAAACTGCAGTCCGAAGCCGGCCAGTTGCTGATGGCAATCGTGGACCCGTACCAGTATCGCCGGGCGCTGACGCAGCCCAAGCTGATCATCCTGGGCACGAACGATCCTTATTGGACGGTGGATGCTTTGAATCTGTATTGGGACGGGCTAGTCGGCGAGAAGCACATTTTGTACGTGCCCAACAACGCCCATGGGTTGGACGATCTGGGACGCGTATTCGGCAGTTTGAACGCCCTGCACCGACGGGTTCTGCGGGGACAGCCGCTGCCGCAATTGGCTTGGCAATACGACGAAGGCGAGAGCGACGTTTGCTTGACGGTTCGGTCCGATCCGCCGGCCCGCCGCATCGTCGCTTGGATGGCGTCCGCACCGACGCAGGACTTTCGCCAAGCTCGGTGGAAATCGTATCCCATGCCGCAAGCCGGGCCGAAGCATACGTTCCAGGTGGAGCATCGCCGCGACGGTTTTGCCGCGGTGTTCGCGGAAGCGGAGTACGAGGCGGACGAAGTGCCGTATTTCTTCTCGACGAACCTCCGCGTCGTCGGGCCGGAGCGACGCATTGAGGAGCCGGGGCGCGATGCCGAATAAGCCGTTTTTGTCCGAACTCGCAAAGATCTTTCCGGCCGAGCGGCTGCTGACCAAGCCGGTGCAACTGGCGGTCTACGAGTCGGACGCCTTGACGGCGTTTCGCCAGCGGCCGCTGGCGGTCGTCCTGCCGGAATCGCAGGACGAGGTGGTGGCGGCCGTGCGGTTGTGCCACCAGCACGGCGTGCCGTTCGTGCCGCGCGGCAGCGGCACCAGCCTGTCCGGCGGCTCGCTGCCGGTCGAGGACGGAATCGTGATCGCGATGAACCGGCTGAACCGCATTCTGACGCTGGATCCCCAGCAGCGTTTCGCTGTCGTCGAGGCGGGTGTGGTCAATCTGCAGATTTCGCTGGCGGCGGACCGTTTCGGACTGTACTACGCCCCGGACCCGTCCAGCCAGTCGGTTTGCACGATGGGTGGCAATGTGGCCTTCAACTCCGGGGGCGCCCACTGTCTGAAGTACGGCATGACGGCCAATCATGTGCTCGGGCTGAAGGTCGTGCTAGCCGACGGCGAGGTCGTCGAATTCGGCAGCGAGAGCGTCGAGGGAGTCGGTGTGGGGCCCGACCTGATCGGCCTGTTCGTCGGCTGCGAAGGCCTGTTCGGTATCGCCCTGGAGATCACGGTGCGTCTGTTGCCCAAGCCCGAACGGTATCGCACGGTACTGGCCGCTTACCGGGACTTAGAAACGGCCGGACGAGCGGTCGCGGCGGTGGTGGCGTCGGGACTGTTGCCCAGCGCGATTGAGATCATGGATCGGTTGGCGATCCAGGCCGCGGAGGCGTCGGTCCGGGCTGGCTATCCGGCGGGGGCTGAAGCCGTGCTGATTGTGGAATTGGATGGGGAAACGGACCAGGTCGAGCGCGAGTTCTATCATTTGCAGCGGGTGATCGACGATTCGGGAGCGTATGCGGTACGGGTGGCCGAATCCGACGAGCAGCGGCTGGCGATCTGGAAGGGCCGCAAAGGCGCGTTTTCGGCGGTTGGACGGCTCAGCCCCGATTACGTGGTCCAGGACGGCGTGGTCCCGCGCGGCAAGCTGGGGCGAGCGCTCGGCGAGATCAACCGGCTGAGCCGCGATTACGAATTGCGTGTGGCCAACGTGTTCCACGCCGGCGACGGGAATCTGCACCCGTTGATCCTGTACGACGGCAAGCAGCCCGGCGCGCTGGAACGGGCCGAAGAACTGGCAGGCAAGATCCTGCGGTACTGTATTGAGTTGGGGGGTTCGATCACCGGCGAGCACGGCGTCGGCATGGAAAAACGCGCCCACCTGCCGGCGATGTTCAGCGACGTCGACATGGAAATCATGCATCAGATACGTTGCGAGATGGACCCGAAGAAAATCGCCAATCGGGGAAAAATGTTTCTCGAGAAGAAATCGGATGCCGCGCCGAGCGCTAGAACGCCGCCCATTCCGAAACCGGCGAGCGGAAGTGTCACCTGAGAAGAAAAGCGGGAACAAAGATAGAGGAGCAGGAGAATAAACAATTTCTGCTTTCCATTTTTCTGCTCGATTCTTCCGCTCGAGAGCCGTGAATACAACGCTATGAACAAAGCACCATGAACAGAGCACCATGAACACGATTCTTCAGCCCGCGACGACGGCCGAGTTGCAGGAAATGGTGACAGCGTCACCGCGGCTGACCGTGCGCGGTGGTGGCAGCAAGCCAGGGCTGTCGGCGCCGGCGGCGGGCGCGGTGGCCGTGGATTTGCGCCGCTTGTCGGGCATTCTCGAGTATGTCCCCGACGAGTTCGTGTTCACGGCTTACGCCGGCACGCCCGTTTCGCAGGTCGCGGAGGAACTCGCTCGGCACGGTCAGTACTTGCCGTTCGATCCGCTACTAGTCGGACGAGGCGCCACGCTCGGCGGAACGGTGGCGGCCAATACCTGCGGTTCGGGACGTTATCGGTATGGCGGCGTCCGAGACTTTATCTTAGGCGTGCGATTTGTCGATGGCCGGGGCCAGCTGGTCCGTAGCGGCGGCAAAGTGGTCAAGAACGCGGCCGGATTCGATCTGGCCAAGTTCCTGGTGGGCAGTTTGGGACGCTATGGAATTCTGGTCGAAGTCAGCTTCAAAGTCTTTCCGCGGCCGCGATCGTACCTGACACTGGAGTTCACCTACCCCAATCTGGCGGAGGTCCAGCGTGCGATCTTTCGCTTGGCGGTTGAGCCGTTGGACATCGACGCGTTGGACTTCGAGCCGGCCGGGAAAACGGAGTTTCGCCTGCTCGTGCGGTTGGGCGGTTTGGAGGCCGGTTTGCCCGACCGGACGGCGAGGCTGGAAGAGTTCCTCCGGGATGAAGCGAAACCGCTTCCGCAGCAAACGCTGCTGGGGGATGACGAGGCGGCATGTTGGCGCAATTTCAACCAGCTAGCCTGGGTACCATCGGAAGCCACTTTGCTCAAAGTGCCGCTGGCGCCTCGCATGGTCCCGATCCTGGACGCGCGGTTGCATTCGGCCGTGCGGCGGTACACAGCCGGCGGATCTGTGGCATGGCTGGTGGTCGACAATTTGCGAGCCGCGCGGAGTGTGTTGACGGACCTGGGCCTGACCGGTCTGCAAATTTGGGGCTCGGGCGGCGATCCGTTCGTCGGTCCGCGGCGCGGAATGGCGTTGGCGCGGCGGGCCAAGCACGCGTTGGATCCGTCGGACAGATTCGGAGAGGCATAGATGCAGCACCATCTCGACGCCGCAGACTTCGGATCGCGCGGGGACGCGATAACCGGCGCGATCCAAGCGTGTGTCCATTGCGGCCTGTGCTTGTCCGCGTGCCCGACGTATCAAGTCTTGGGCGAAGAAATGGACTCGCCGCGAGGGCGGATCTACCTGATGAAGGGCGTGCTCGAAGGAGAACTCGCGGCAGCGGACGCCCAGCGGTATCTCGATTGCTGCCTGGGCTGCTGGGCTTGCGTTCCCGCTTGTCCGTCGGGAGTGGCTTACGGCGAATTATTGATGCACTATCGAGCGGTGATCCGCGGGCACGAGCGGCGATCGTGGCTGGACGCCGCCACGCGCAAGATGCTGGTGGAAACCCTGCCTTATCCGGGGCGGTTCCGCGCGGCGCTGGCGGCGGGCCGAGTCGGACGCGCCATGCAAGGGGTGTTGCCCGAGGCCTGGCGCGGCATGTTCGATCTGCTACCGGCCGCACCGCCTGCGTCCGATCCGCTGCCCGATATGTTCCCGGCCCTCGGGCGGCGGCGGGCCCGCGTGGCCTTGTTGAGCGGCTGTGTGCAGAGCGTCCTGGCACCCGAAATCAACTGGGCAACGCTCCGCGTGCTGGCGCAAAACGGCGTCGAGACGGTGGTGCCGTCCACGCAGGGCTGCTGCGGGGCCATTCTGATGCATCTGGGCGAAGAAAAAGCCGCCCGCGGGCTGGCACGCCACAACCTGCAAGTGTTTCCGCAAGACGTAGATGCCATCCTCACCAATGCCGCCGGCTGCGGTTCGGGAATGCACGAGTACCGGCTGCTGTTTGCCGGAGAGGAGGACCAGACCGCGGCCGAGGCGTTCGCGGCGCGCGTGCTGGATGTCTCCGTGTTCCTGGACCAGTTGGGACTGGAACCGCCCGCTCCCTTACCGATCCCGCTCCGGGTGGCCTATCACGACGCCTGTCACTTGTTGCACGCCCAGGGCATCCGAGACCAGCCCCGCAAGCTGCTGGCCGCCATCCCGAACGTCGAGTTGTTGGAATTGAATGACGGCGGTCAGTGCTGTGGATCGGCGGGCGTATACAACTTGGTCCAGCCGGAGATCGCGCGGCGGTTGGGGGACCGCAAGGCAACTCGCATCGTGGAGACCCGCGCCGATGCGGTCGTCACCGGCAATATCGGCTGTTTGATGCAAATCGAAGCCCACTTTCGCCGCCAAGCCATCGACTTGCCCGTGTACCATACCATCACGCTGTTGGATCGAGCTTATCAGACAGGCGACGGCTGATTCCCGTCACACGTTTCGCAGCTGGTGCTACTTCAGTTCGCCGATCATGGCTGCCAAGCGGCCTTGCTCCTCAGCCAGTTGCCGAACGGTCTCGACTTGTTCGCCGGTCAACGTGCCGGTTCGCACGCGGGCGTTTTCTAATTCCGCCGTGCGGCGGTAGATCTCCTGCTGCATCAGTTTCAGCAGCTTCAGCTCCGCGACCCGCCGGACGCCCTCGGACGGGGCCTGCCGGCCGTCGGAATCGGCGGGCTGCGGCGGCTGGCCGTCCGGGGGCGCCGTCTCATCACGCTGCAATGCCTCCTGCATTTGCTGCAGACGCATCAGCGCGTTTTGCTCGGCTTGCTGGGTGAGCGCACCGGTGTCTTGACGATTCAGGCCGCGCGCCGCGCGATCCATTTCGCGCAACACGCCGCGCAGCGCCAGGGCAAACGCGGGCGCCGCTGCTATGTTTTCGGCCAGCGAGGCGGCTTCCAACTCGATTGCCCGCTGTTCGCGGGCCAAAGTCCCCACGCTGGACAGCTGGGCGCGCGTCCAGCGGCCTTGTTGCCGGTGACGGACATCCAGTTCCACGGTGTTATGCAAGGTGGCTTTCTGACGTCGCGCCAAACCCGCAAGGTCCTGTTCCAGCCGCTGCATCTGTTCGTGCAGCAACTCCTGGCCGGCGGATCCTCGCGCGTCGTCCAGCTGGCCTTCCGCCTGCTCCAGCAACTGCTCCGCCTCGCGAGCCTGCGCCACAACCTGGGGGGCATCGCCCTGTTGCGCGGCGGCCGCCGTTTGGTCCAGGCACGAGGCAGCTTCGGCCAGCGTCTGCGCCGCCCGCTCCGCCAGCAACCGCTCCAGCCTGCGGGACAGCCGCTTGACCTGTTCGGCCGCCTCGCCGGCGTCGGCTTGCAGCCGGTCCAGCTCACGCCGCTGGGCCGCCGCGTCGTCGAGCGCTGCGGCCTGCTCGGCCTTGGCCCGCAAGGCCTGCTGTTTCGCCTGCAATTCGTGCAACTCTTTGAGGGCGGCTTCGAGCTGATGGACGCGCCGCTCCAGCTCATGAACGCGGCGGCTCGCGAGTGTATCCAATAGCTCCTGCAAATGGCCGAGAATGGTTTGTTGGAGCTGCGCGGCATCGCCCAATCGGTTGTCGTCGATCCGGCGTCCGGTCTCGCGCATCTGTCCGCCGACCGCCGCTCGGCGGGCTACGTCGAGCGCGTCCGCCAAGGTTTCCGCCGCCGGATCGCCGGGCCCCAATTCGGTCCGCATCTGGTCCATCCGCATCTGGAGCTTGTCGAACTGGCGGCCCAATTCGGTTTGCCGCTCGGCTAAGCGACGCAGATGGACACGCCGTTCGCTGTCGAGTTCCGCGCCTTCGCGGGCCAGTGACTCGAGCCGGGTCCGATCGGTATCCTGCCGTAATTCCTCCTGGCCTTGACGGAGCTGAGCCAGTTCGCGCGAGAAGCGACGGTAGCTGTCCCACTGTGAGAAATCCCCCAACAGACTTTCCAGCCGAGCGATGACTTCATCTTGGCGTTCTCCGGCAGACTGGATCGTCGCCTGCAGTTCGCCGGATACCGCGGCCGCAGGTTCGGTGGTGGAGACCGCGAAAAGGGCCTCGCGGGCAGTCTTTAGCGCATCGATCAACAGATTCTGAATCGGAGGCAACTCGCCGCCGATCTGCCGGATGGCGGTGAGCAACCGGTTCATCCGTTCGATGACCTCCGGGTTCTCGATGCGATTGCTCTGCAATTCGTGCAGTAGCCCGGCAATCTGGGCAGCCACTCCGTCCTGGGGGTCCGCCAGGAGTCGACCGACCTGCCGTTGTTTCAGCTCGGCGGCTTGCAATTGATCGACCTCATCGCGAGTCAGCCGGCCGGTATCGGCCCAGCCGATCTGGATCGATTTTACCGGGGACCGCACCTCGCGCTGGGTCCGCAGCACTTCGGCCAATTGGCCCAGCACGAAGGCCTGGCGCGAAGCGACGCGATCCTCCAGCTCGCTCACGGAAATGATCGTCAAGCGGCGCGTCGCGCTCTGCGCCGGCTGAGGCTTGTAATCTTCGGCAGTCAACTCAAAGTCGATCCACACGCCGGGCTTGAGCCCGCGCAGCCGCGTCAAATCCCACGCGAATTCGATCATCCATGTCTCACCGGGCCCGCTGCCGGCTTCTGCCGCTCCGCTCGGATCCGCGGGGGCGGTGGCCGGCCCGCGATAGATCTCCACCGTCTGCTGCTGATCGTCGCCGGCGGCGTCGCTGCGTGTGAACCGCACCGTGATGACGCGGATCGCCAGATCGTCCTTGACCAAGCCCGCCAAAGGCACCGCGGCGTCAGCGGTTACAAACGTATTGGCGGCCGGCTGCTCCAAAACAACCGTGGGCGGCGAGTCGGGGACCGCCCGCAGGTTCCACCGCCGGTCGTCGCCGCCCTGCAATCCTTCGGCGTCCGTGACTTCGAACCAGTACGTCTCCGAATGAGTGACGGTCCAGGGCGGCTCGGCGTCGGGCGCGAGCGTGAACCGCAGGCCGTCGTCGCTCACGCGTCCCAGCAGGGCGGCCGTCGTCTGCTTGTCTTTGTCGGTACGCAAACGCACGGCGGCTGCGGGCCGGTTGAGCTGTCCGTTCACTTCGATCAGCGTGCCTTCCAGCGCGCGGATATTCTCGCCGGACGCAGTACGAGACCAGCCCGTATAGGCGGGCGGATGCAGGCGGATCTGCAGCGACGTAACCTGCGGCGGCTCGACCAGTTCCAGCGTCCGCCACGGCATCGTGTCGTCGTCTCCGCCGACGGCCCGATAGCGGAATGGACGCCGCACATTGTCCAGACGGTACACCATCCGGTCCCGAAAAAACTTCATGTCCTTCGCCTGGACCTGCCGGGCCTCGTCGCCATCGAGCCAAAATTGGAGCTGGACGGTTGGAGGCAGACGATCTTCGCGGTCGATCAACTCGACTTCAAAGTCCGAGCCGAAGGCCAGCCGTTCGGGCGCTTTGACGAATTGCAGTTGATTCCAGCGCGGCCATGGCTCCACATTCCAAGGCGTGGCCAGCCGGCGGAGGGCCAGAGCGGCGGCGGACCAATCCGCAACCGCAACGCAGGCCGCCACCGCGACGACGGCCGCCGCACCGATCGCGATCCGCTGCGGTCGCCGGGCGTCCAGGCAATCGGCCACATGCCAGCGGTCCAGGTCCGCCGCGGCCGCCGCCACGACGGCGCGGCGCAGGTCGGGCGAGCCGGCTGTCGGCTGCTGTTCCGCTTGATTCAGAAAAGCCACCGCGCTGGACAGTCGATCGCACCACTGCGGAAACCGCTGCTCGATCCGTTGAGCGACTTCGAGTTCCGAAAGGCGGTGAATATAAAGAGGAGCCACAAAACGCCACAGGCACCACGCGCCGACGGCCAGCACCGCCACCGAACTCAGCACGCGAACGCCGATGTCGTCCAAACGGAGAAAATAATCGGTCAAGCCGGCCACGAGAACGGCAACCAACACGGCGATCAGCCACCGGCCGCCGCCGGAGACGGCGCGCAACCGCCAGGCGCGGCGCTGGACAGCTCGAACTTTCTCTCGCACCGGATTCCGCATCGCTACTCCGCTCCGCCTTGACGTGATACGAGCATTCTACCGTTGCCGCCCGCGGACAAGAAGGCGCGTCAGTTTGCGAGAAGTCGCTCACGGGACTGCGATTCCGCCGAGCGTGGCATCGCCTCCGGGCCGATCGCGCCGACAGATCCTCGCCGCTTGCCGCCGAGAGTTTCAGGCTGGTGTCCCACGCCGTCGGCGCGGTCCCGCCCCGCGCCGCCAGAGATCCTCGCCGCTTGCCGGCGAGAGTTTCAGGCTCGTGTCCTACGTCCCGGCCTCGGCGGCGGCTTGCGCTTGACGCTCGCCGTCCAGTAGCTTTTTGGCGACGTCCAGCGGCTCGCCGCTGGACGTCCGTCCAACGTCGTACAGTCCGAACAGCCGCAGTGTGGCCAGCATGTCCGCGGGGTCGATCAGATCGCCCTCGACTTCATCGAAACGATCCCCGAGGTGGGCCAGGAACAAGTCGACTTCGGCCTGGAGTTCGTCCCCGACATGGCTCGTTCCTCGGATGAACGCTCCCTCGGATTCGATCCCTTCGAGCACCGCGCAATAGCGGAGTTGATCGCCCGGCAAAGCCGGTCGGTGGAACACGGCTTTGTTGACTTTGGCCAGCACGGTCCGCTCCAGAAAGCCTCGCTGGTCGTTCGCCAGAATGCCACCCGTCCAGGCTAGGCCTTCGACGATCAGCGACGCGGGCAGGACGGGGAACCCGGGTACATAATCGCTCAACGGTTCCTCGGTCAAGCTTACGTTCTTGATCGCGACCGATCGCTCGCCACGGACGAATTCGACGAACCGATCGACCCACAGCCAGCGCATCGACAGTCCGCTGTGCGGAGGATTTTCGGGCGCTCCGACCATGACACGCTCGAATTGCCCCCGCAGTTTCCGCATCAAGTAATCGCGACTGGCTGCCCGGTTCGGGTGCCGATCGGCGAGTTCGAATGCCTCTACCACCAGCCGGGCGCTGACCACCGTCTTGCCGTCCACCTCGCCGCGCGCCATCAACGTCGTGCACGGGCCGTCTTGCTTCTTGATGTCGGCATGCACGACCAAGTCCTGTCCCGGTTTGACAAATCCGCTGAACTTGACATTGCGGGCTTCCTTGAGCGTCACCATCGAATGGGCGAAGTCCTCGGTCTTACGAACCAGCCAATATCCGGCTTGGTACATCGTTTCCAGCATCAGCACGCCGGGCATGATGGGGAATCTGGGAAAGTGATCCTCGAGATAGCCCTCCGCGGCCGACAACCGCTTGACCCCTTCGATATGATGCCCCGCTTCGAGTTGCGTGATTCGGTCGATCAGACGACATCGCATGGCTAATAAAACCCGGCTGGAGGAAGGATTGTCCCGGAATTTGATCGGGGAAAACTTGTACGTCTAGTTGGGGCCTATTATCGGGCCGCAGGCGATTTCGTGCAAGAGGCATGTCTGCGGCACGTTCGTAGCGGGCACGTACCCCAAAATGCCAGCGAGAGGGCAGTCCTTGCCTTGCCTCACGTGTGAGGTTCGTGTCCCCCTTGCTAGCAGACCAAGCAGCGCCCCGGTCAGCCGACGCCATCGGCATTTCTTCCGCCGTCTGCCTAATCCCCAACCACAGATTGACGCCTCGCGTTGCAGGCGTTAACCTTACGCCGAAACGGCGCGCCCGTCGCGCCACGGAGTGTTAGGATATTTCGGGCGTTTCCCTATCCAACCGTTAGTTTTCCGGAAAGCAACATGAACACAGAAGCTCCCAGGCCTTCGGCCGTGTTTCCCGAATTGGAAGGCAAGATCGTTCTCATTACCGGAGCCGGCCGGGGAATCGGCCGAGCCATTGCCGAAGAATTCGCCAAGCAGAAATGCCATCTGATGCTCGTGGACCTGGATCCGCGGGTGGAGGAAACGGCGGGCGAGATCGCCGCGGCTTACGGCACGAAAGCGGATTTCCGCGTGGCCAGCGTGACCGATTCGGCACGAGTCAAGGAAGTGGTCGACGAGACGGTGGAGCCGTATGACAAGCAACTGCACGTGCTGGTAAACAACGCCGGGATCACGCGAGACGGGGTGGCGATGCGGATGTCGGACGAGGACTGGAACGCCGTCATTTCGACGAATCTAACCGGGACGCACAATTTTTGTAAAGCGGGTATTCGATACTTGCGCAAGGCCAAAGGCGCCATTGTCAATATCAGTTCCATCAGCGGCCTGGTCGGCAACATCGGCCAGACGAATTATTGCGCGGCCAAAGGCGGCGTGATCGCCTATACCAAGGCCTTGGCCGCCGAATATCCCGGGGTTCGCTGTACGGCTATCTGTCCGGGGTTCATCAACACGGACATGACCTCGCGCTTGCCTTCCGACGTGTGGAAGTATGCCACCGCCAAGACGAAACTGAAGCGCGCCGGCGAGCCGTGGGAGATCGGGCAAGCCGTGGTGCGCAGCGCGGCCGAGTACGGGAATACCTACACGCCGTGCGCGATCGTCACGGTCGCCGGCGGCATGGAGTTGGGGGGCTAGGACATGAGTTTTGCGGGCGTCTGGCAAACCCTGGTGCGGGACTTTGTGCTTTCGGTCACCGAAGAGAAAGTTCCGCCGCTGGGCGGGTACTTTGCGGATTACGTCAAACCGGATTGCGAAGTGGCGCCGGACGATTATCGCTTGGTAGCCTTGACGCCGTCGACGTTGCGGCTCGTCGTGACGTCCTCGAACTGTTTGACCGACTGTATGTTCGAGCTGCAGTCCAAGTTCCAGCAGTTCGTCCCCGATGATTGGGGAGGTCATATGGAAAAGGGCCGCCGGGATCTGGGCGTAATCGGTTTCAATATCCTGGAAGGCCCCGTGCTGGACATCGTGGAAATCAACAAGACCGACGGCTATCTCGATTGGGCCGAGCCAAAGCTGAACGCCCTGCGTTGGGAACTTCTTCTGATCCGCGCCGTCGTGGATTTCGGGCGATCCTGCCAAGCAAAACAGATCCGGCTGCAGCCTGCTCACGCAGGATTGCGGGAGACGGAAGCCGCGGACGTTGCCCCCTCGCAACCTGGGGCGCAAGGAGAATCGAAGCAACGCTACGACGCCGGCGCCAACGCGTTGGGCTTTGCGTACGACAAGAACCTGGATTGTTTCGTCTGCGATCCTTGTGCGTGATTTCGTCCCGCCGGTCAGAAATCGCCGATCACTTGTTCTTCGGCCAGGGGCAGCAGGATGGAGACTTGCTCCCGCTGGACGGTCCGCGCGAGCTCGAAGCCGCGGCGCGTCAGAGAAAAATCGCGAAAGATGTGATGCATGACCAATCCCGCGACGCACAGTTGGCGGAATCCGTCCAGGAAGCGGACGGTCAATTCCGGGTCGTCCCGCCGTTTCAGGATGAACGTCCGTTCCATATCGAGTTCGACGCAAACGGTTAAGAACCGCTCCGACGACTCGAAGGCATGATTCACGGCCTTGACTTCGATCGTCCCGCGGTGGCGGGCTAAGTACAGAATTGCCCGCGCCTCTTCATCCAGCGATTCCAACAGGTTTCCAGAAGTCTCCCCGGCGTCTGCCGGGAAGACAGGAGACTCCAAGTTCCCGTGGTTGGCATCGCCGGGCCTCGGCATTTCCCGCCGGGAATGGCTGGCGACGATCGCTTCGCTGCACAGCCGGGCAAACGCGACCACGGTCGGCGCTCCTTCGCCCAGCTCCTGCCACAGCACCATCTGGCGGCCGTCGTCCGAAAAGTTCTGTACGCGGCTGAGCATGAGATTAGCGCCTCGATAGTTCATGAACGGCCTCTACCAGCGCGATGGCATTTTCAACCGGCGTCTGCTGGAGTATTCCATGCCCCAGATTGAAAATGTGTCCCGGCCGGTTGCCCGCTTGATCCAGGATTTCCTGCACGCGACGCCGAATTTCGGCGACGCCCGCCAGCAGGATCGTTGGATCGAGGTTGCCCTGAATCGCTCGATCCGGTCCGATCATCTGCCAGGCTTCGTCCAGCCGCAGCCGCCAATCGACGCCGACCACGCTGCTGCCGCCCTCGGCCAGCAGGGGGACCAGAGCCGGGTTGCCCGTGGCGAAATTGATCACCGGCACGCCGGGGGTGATTCCGGCGATGATCTGTTGAACGTAGGGCAGCACGTAGACGCGATAATCGTCCGGACCGAGGCAGCCGGCCCACGAGTCGAACAGCTGGACGCATTGCGCCCCGGCGGCGATCTGGGCGTTCAGATAGCGGGTGATCGCGCGGGCCAGCCGCTGCATCAATTCGCGCCACGCGCCGCCATCGCGGTACATCAGCGTCTTGGTATGCAAGTAATTGCGGCTGGAACCGCCTTCGATGACGTAACTGGCCAGCGTGAACGGCGCGCCGGCAAAGCCGATCAAAGGAATGTGCGCCGGCAAATCGCGCCGCGTCTGCCGGACCGTTTCCATCACAAAATCCAAGGAATCGACGCTCTCCAACTCCAGCACGCGGTCCACGTCCGCCGCTTCGCGGACCGGATTGTGGATCACCGGGCCTTCGCCTTGAGCAAATTCGAGGTCCACGCCCATCGGTTCGAGGATCGGCAGCAGGTCGGAGAAGATAATCGCGGCATCGACTCCCAGCCGAGCTACGGCGGTACACATAACTTCGCTGCACAACGACGGGCTCTTGCACAGCTGCAAGAAACTGGTCTTCGCCCGCACTTCGCGGTATTCGGCCATGTAACGCCCCGCCTGACGCATCAGCCACACGGGGGTGTGCTCGACCGGTTCGCGGCGGCAGGCCCGTAGAAACGGGCTGTCGTACCACGGGGCTTGCGGATCGAGCGGAGCCGGCGCCGGCGCGGAAACGGCAGTGAAAATCCGACGTTTACGTTCCAAAACGCGATGGCAGTCCGCGGCGGCGGCTGCCACCAGCGGTCCCAGCTTGGGATGTGCGGGCTGAATGTCCACCGGCAGATCGTGGTCGCGGAGCGTTTCGCTGGTGGCAGGCCCAACCGAGGCGACCACCGTTTGAAGCAACCGCTGCCGAACGCGGGCGGACAGTCCCAGATCGGCGGCCACGCGCAGCATGTTGACGACCTGGTGCGCCGAGGTGAACATCAGCACGTCCAGAAGGCCGTCGGCCAGGTCGCGGACGTTCTGGGTCAAAGGGCCGAGGTCTTCGGGCAGCTCCCAACGGTAGACCTGGACGCGGAGCACGCTCGCGCCGCGGGCCTCCAAGCCGGCGATCAAGCTGGGATTGGTCTTGCCATATTCCTGCAGCGCGACGACCTGGTTGGCGATCGGCACCGACTCGTCGATCGTCTGCAGCACCTGCCGCCATGTACTCGGCTCCGACACGCGAAAGGTCGGCGTCAGCCCGGCTTCCTTCATCGCTGCGGCCGGTTTCGGTCCCCGCGCGATCGTGATGATATCCGACAAAGCGTCCAGGTAACGCTGCCGGTCCACGTGGCGCTGGACGATCGCCAGTAGTTCCTGAAATCCGCCGCCGGTCAGGAACACGGTGATATCGACTTCGCCCGTGATCAGACGATGGGCAAAATCGATCGCCGAACGATGATCGTCCAGCGGCGTTTCGCGCATGGACGGGCTGACGTGGGGGACGCCGCCATGTTTTTCGATCAGGCGGACGGCATCATCCGCCCGCCGGCTTTCGAAAGCGGCGACATGCAAACCGTGGAAATCGGGGGGCTGATCGTTCATGGGCTCCATCGTACCCGGAGAAGGGCGGCCGAGAAAGTGGGCCGGGCGAACAATCATGCGGGCATCACGGGAAGCCAAGAAATTGCCGCGTCGCGGGACGAAGCGAGGATGGGCGGTTCGGGGGGATCTCAGATCTCAGATCTCAGATCCCCTCCATTGCGTGCCGAACGGAACTTCTCGACGGCCTCTCGGCCGGCGGGGTAATGGCCGTCGTGGCCTGCGGACGGTATACTTCGGGTGGAAAAGTGTTGTCGGATGCCGAACATAAGGCGCGCGTCGATGATGGGTCGCCGTAGGATTGTGATTTGCCGAGAAGGCGTGTATTACCTGTTCGTGCTGGCGTTTATCGTCGGCGGAGCGACGGCGCGCGATCTCAATCTACTGTTCATCTTGGCGGGGATGATGGTCGGACCGCTGCTGTTCAATTGGCGTTTCGTCTCCCAGTCGCTACGTCAGTTGTCGATTTCACGGCGACTGCCGGAGCAGATTTTTGCCGGCCGCCCGTTTCGGGTGGAGATCTGCGGAGACAATCAACGGCCTCGCTTGGGCAGCTGGATGATCGCCGTCGACGACTGTGTCCAGTCCGAAAGCACGGATCAGGAGAGCGACAAGCAGCGGACTCGGCCCAATGCGAGCGTCGTGCTGGCGCACATCGCGGCTGGCGGCATGGGCGCGGCCGCGTATCAAGTCACGCTGCCCCGGCGGGGCCGCTATCGCTTTGGTCCGCTGTGGGTCTCGACGCGCTTTCCGATGGGGCTGGTAAAGGCGACGGCCAAGCTGAAGCTGTTCGAGCGGGTGGTTGTTTGGCCGCGGTTGGGCCGGCTGCGGCCCAGCTGGCTGAAGCTGTTAGACTCCCGCCGTTTGGGGCGGCACGCAACGCATGCGCGCCAGGGCCCCGTCGACGGAGACTACTTCGGGCTGCGGGAATGGCGGCCCGGGGACAGCAAACGCTGGATTCACTGGCGGACGTCGGCAAAATTGGGAAAGTTGGCCGTGCGGCAATTCGAACAGCAGCAGAACCAGGACCTCGCCCTGGTGTTGGACTTGTGGCTGCCGTCGAAGCCGCGCGACGAGGATCAGCGGCGCGTGGAATTGGCGATCAGCTTCGCGGCTACGCTGGCCGACGAATTGACGCGGCGCGGCAGCAGCCGGCTGACAATCGCTTTGGCCGCACGGCAACGCGGCCACTGGTCCGCCATCGCCAGTCCGCTGTTCGCGCGGCAGACGCTGGAACGCCTGGCTCTGGTCGACGCGGCAACCGAGAATCACTTGGCGGAGGCGCTCAGCGAGGTGGTGGCCGGCAATCCGTCGGGTGCGCAAGTGGTGGTGATCAGCACGCGGAACTGCCAACTGGCGAGCATTGGCCGAAGCGAGCCATTTGTCGAGCGGCATCGGCACCAGCGGGCATTGGGCAAGGTGGTCTGGCTGGACGTAGCAACGGACGAAGTGCGGCGCGTCTTCGAGTGGGATGAATCATGAAATTGGAGCGGATCGTACAAATTCATGTCGCCACCCTCGCCATTCTGGGGGCCGTGCTGTTGGGCATGGGCCAGCGGAGTTCGCTCTTGCCGTTGCTCGCCGTGTTCGCCGCCGTCACCTCGGTCATCTTTACGGATGTGCTGCGCTGGTTCCATTTGAATCGCTTCGTCGCCAATGTCGCCGCCTTACTGGCCTTGTTTTTTTCGCTAAACGACTTCTTTCAAGCCGACATGCGGGCCCAATTGTTGGCGATCGCCAACCTCCTGATCTACCTGCAGATCGTGCTGTTCTATCAGCGAAAGAATCCGCGGTTGTATTGGCAGTTGACGGTATTGAGCCTGTTGCAGGTCGTGGTCTCGGCCGCGCTGAGCGTAGGATTTGAGTTCGGGCTGGTGCTGATGCTGTACGCCGTGACCGCATTTTCCACGTTAGCCATCTTGCACGTGCATCGCGAGAGCTTGCGGGTGATCCAATTCGCGGTGCGCGGGCGTGCTGTTCGTGACGACAACGCGTCCGATCGATCCGAGAGAGAAGTTGGGCAAGGCCGAAAACTCTCTTTGCACCGCGATCCAATCATTCGGCCTTTGACCAGTCCCACGCGGCTGGGTCGGCAAGCTCTCGGCAGCGGATTGTTGAAACAGATCACGGCGGTCGGCGGCAGCGCTTTGGTGTTCGCATTCGTCCTGTTTTTCTCGGCCCCGCGGCTGGACAGTTCCTCGCGCCGCAATTACCAAATCCGCCTCACGCGGGTTGTCGGTTTCAACAGCCATGTGACGCTGAGCGAGCTGGAGCCGGTCCTGGAGAGTTCCGAGACGGTGATGCGCGTCAGCTTTCGCGATGCCATCAGCGGCCAGCCCTACCGCGTCTACGGCGAGCCCTATTTCCGCGGCTCCCTCTTGACGGAGTACCGGTTCGAGGACGGCAAGGCTCATTGGCGGCAGCCCAGCAGCACGGCATTGGAAAACCCGTTCGTGTCACGGATCGTCAGCTCCTATCGGCTGCTGCAGGACCCTCCCGTCTCTCGCAGCTTGGTGCGTCAGGATATCATTCTTCAGCCGCTGAGCGAACAGGTTTTGTTTGCGATTTTCCCCGTCTTTGCCAGCGCGCAGACGCCGGATGATGTTCGCATGCATAGCCGTACCAAACAGCTTCTCTGTCAATCGCATCCGGATGAGCGATCGAGAATGGAGTACCGCTATGCGGTCATCACCACCGGGATGATCGGAGGCGTCCAGCTGGATGTGACTCCGTTGTCCAACGGGGCGACGCATCTGATGGACCCCGCGCTGCTCGATTTTGACGTGGCTCAAATGCCGACGATCAAGAGCATTGCCGACGAAATCGTCGGCCAGCGGGCGGGGGCGAATGTCAGCCGCGCGGATGTGGCCCGGGCGCTGCGTGACCATTTCCTCCGGCCCGGGGCGTATAGTTACACGCTGGATTTTGCGAATGTTCGCCGGCGGCGGGACCTGGATCCGATCGAGGACTTCATGGCCCATCATCGTTCGGGGCACTGCCAATACTTCGCCAGCGCGCTGGTGATGATGCTGCGCAGTCAAGGCATCCCAGCCCGGATGATCGTCGGCTTTCGAGGCGGCGAATACAACGCCCTGGGGGATTATTATCAGGTCCTGCAGCGTCACGCGCACGCCTGGGTCGAGGCCTACCTTCCCGCGGACGAAGCGCGGTTGCAATCGCCGCCGGACGCGCATCTCAGTCCGTTGGGCGGCTGGCTGCGGCTGGACCCGACGCCCGGTTCGGACATCGACCGGGGACGGCAACTGCAGCAAGGTTGGATGGACACGGTCGATGACGTGTTGGATTACGCCAGCACGGTCTGGACGGCGTATATCCTCGGGCTGACCGCCAAACGGCAGCGCGAATCGATCTACGAACCGGTAGCCAACCGCACCGACCCGGAAACCTGGGCCGCCACGCTCGCGCGGCTCCGCGGCCTGCGGCAGCGGGCGCTGCAATGGGTCCAAGGCGTGTCCATGCTGTTAAGCCTCGTGTTGGCCGTTGGTTTGACGGCCGCCCTCGCCATGTCCTGGCGCCGCCGACGGCACGGACTGCCGCGGGGCGCCGCACCGGCACGGTGGCAATGGCTGCGAAACGGCGCTGCGCCGGCCGGCCACCGAGCCGCTCCATCACCGCGCGTTCAATTCTATCGGCGGCTGGAAGCGGCGCTGAGCCGGTTGGGACTGACCCGCGGGCTAGGCCAAACGCCGCGCGAACTGGCGCGTCAAGCGGACCGCCGCCTGGCCGCCTTGCTGCCGCAGACCGGCGGCGCCCAACTGCCATCCTTGATCGTCGAGGCGTTCTACCGCGCCCGTTTCGGCTCGGCCGCGTTTCCGGAGGAATCCATCCTCGCCGTCGAAGCCCAATTGGGCCAACTCGAGGAGGTCGTACAGCAGTGCGTTCAGGCAGACGACGCAACGCCGCGATCGCGTCCGGCGGACCGGGCGTGACAGGAATCGTTTGTGAAACATCTTTCTTTCTCAAGTCGCGAGTAAGTCGCATGAAACCGCTCCTTCCGCTACTTTGGCTCCTGACGCCTTGCGTCGCGTTCTGCGCGGACGCCGATTCGCCGTCCAAGCCGAACATCATCCTGGTCATGGCGGACGACTTCGGCTACGAATGCGTGACGGCCAACGGCGGGCAAAGCTACCAGACGCCGAACCTCGACCGCCTGGCGGCCGCAGGACTGCGTTTCGAGCATTGCCACGTCCAGCCGCTGTGCACGCCCACCCGGGTCCAGTTGATGACCGGCCGCTACAACGTGCGGAACTATCTGAACTTCGGGACGCTGCCGCGCTCGGAGATCACGTTCGCCCATCTGCTCAAACAGGCCGGCTATGCCACCGGCATCTGCGGCAAGTGGCAGCTGGGGCGAGAGACGGACGCCCCGCAACACTTTGGGTTTGATGAAGCCTGTCTTTGGCAGCACACCCGCCGCCCGCCGCGTTACGCCAATCCGGGGCTGGAATACGATGGCGCGGAAAAGGACTTTCACGACGGCCAATACGGCCCGCAACTGGTCAACGACTTTGCGCTCGATTTCCTCGCTCGTCACCAGAAGCGGCCGTTCTTCCTGTACTATCCGATGATCCTCACGCACGACCCGTTTCAGCCTGCGCCGGACAGTCCGAACTGGGATCCGCAAGCCGTCGGCGAACAAGTCAACCGCGACGTCAGACATTTTGCCGACATGACCGCATGGCTGGACAAAATGATCGGCCGCGTGGACGCCAAGCTCGCCGAACTCGGAATCCGCGACAATACGCTGCTGATATTCCTCGGCGACAACGGCACGCACGGCAGTGTGACCAGCCGCTTTGGCGGCACCGACTATCGCGGCGGCAAAGGCAGCACCACCCGCCGCGGCACGCATGTGCCGTGCATCGCCAGCTGGCCCGCCGCGATCAAATCAGGTCGTGTCAATCGTGACTTGATCAGCAGCGCCGATTTTCTCCCCACGCTCTGCGAAGCGGCCGGCGCATCGGTGCCCGCAGACAGCGACGGAGTCAGCTTCCTGCCGCAACTGCGCGGCGCGCCCGGCATGCCGCGCCAATGGCTGTACTGCTGGTACTCGCCGCGCCAGCGGGCGGATTTGACCGTGCGCGAATTCGCCGCCGACCACCGCTACAAGCTCTATCGCAACGGCCGCTTCTTCGACCTGACAGCCGATCCCGATGAAATGTCGCCGCTCGACGCCGCCCAACAGCAGGGCGAAGCCGCCGCGGCGGTGCAGAAACTGCAAGTGGTGCTCGATCGCTTCCAAGACGCCCGTCCCGCCGAACTCGATCGCCGCTTCGAACAATCCATGCAACACGCACCGGCCCTCAAACCGAAGACAAAGCGCAAAGCCTGATGACTGAAAGGCATGCCGCACGCGAAGCGGACACGAAGCACGTAACGCTAGCCCCAAAGGATCCCCACCGATGAAGACAGGCCTTGCCCTGCTGTGCTTTTTGATTTCATTGTGCGCCGTTTCGCATCCGGCACCGGCGGCCGAACCGCGGCCGAACATCCTGTTCATCTTCTGTGACGACCTCACGATGCAGGCCGTCAGCGCGTATCAGCATCCCCTGAAGCTGTTGTTTACGCCGCACATGGACCGCATTGCCCGCGAAGGAATGCGGTTCGATCGCTGCTTGGTGCCCAACAGCATCTGCGGACCCAGCCGGGCCGTCATCCTGACCGGCAAGTACAGCCACGTGAACGGCTTCTTCCGCAACGGCAATCGCTTCGACGGCGCGCAACCGACTTTTCCCAAGCTCCTGCAGCAAACCGGCTACCAAACGGCGATCATCGGCAAGTGGCATCTGGAAAGCGATCCCACGGGCTTCGACCACTGGCACATCCTGCCCGGCCAAGGCATCTACTACAACCCGCCCATGATCCGCGACGGCCAGCGTGTCCAGCACACCGGCTATACCACCGATCTGATCGCCGATTTTTCGATCGAGTGGCTCAAGCAACGAGACAAGGACAAGCCGTTTCTGCTGATGAGCCAGCACAAGGCGCCGCACCGCGAGTGGGCGCCGGCGCTGCGGCACCTGGGCTGGAACGGCGACCGCCCGTTCCCCGAGCCCGCGACGCTGTTCGACGACTATTCCGGCCGCGGCCGCGCGGAACGCGAACAGGACATGACGCTGGCCAAAACGTTCAACGATCGCGACGCCAAACTCGTCGCCCCGCCGTATCTGAACGACCAGCAGCGGCGCGAATGGGACGCCTACTACGAGCCGCACAACGAAGCGCTGCGGCAGGCCAAGGTGTCCGGTCAAGACCTCGTCCGCTGGCGTTATCAACGCTATATGCACGATTATCTGGGGACCGTCAAGGCGGTGGACGAAGCGGTGGGACGGCTGTTGCAGTATCTGGACGACGAGGGCCTGGCTCAAAACACGATCGTCGTCTTCTCGTCCGACCAGGGGTTCTACCTCGGCGAGCACGGCTGGTTCGATAAACGCTGGATCTACGAAGAATCGCTCACCACGCCGCTGTTGGTGCGCTGGCCGGGCGTCGTCCAGGCCGGCAGTCGTTGCCGCGACCTGGTCTCCATCCTCGATCTGCCCGAGACCTTGCTCCAAGCCGCCGGCCTGCCGATTCCGCCCGACATGCAAGGCCGCAGCTTGCTGCCGCTGCTGCAGGGCGACCCGCCCGCCGATTGGCGCACCAGTTTCTACTATCACTACTACGAATTCCCCGGCGCTCACAGCGTGCGGCGGCATTACGGCGTGGTCACCGACCGCTACAAGCTGTTCCATTTCTACGAGCCCGAGATGAGCTACTGGACGCTGATCGACCGCGAGCGGGATCCGCACGAACTGACGAACGTGTACGACGATCCGGCCTACGCCGAAACTCGCCAGACGCTGCACGCCGAACTGAAACGGCTGCGCAGCGAACTGAACGTCCCCGTCGAAGACCCGCCCGCGTCCATTCCGCCAAGCCGCAATCCGGCCAAGGCGAAACCGAAAGCCAAAGTTGCGCCGGAATGACCAGCGGGACGGAAATCCTCACGTTCCACAACACCTGATCTTTCCCTTAATCTCCCCTCTGCCTTGCGAAGATTAGGTGGCCGCGCGCCGTCAAGCTCTTGCCCGGGCGGACGCGACAATTTGCCGGAACGCTTTCGTCTCCTCGGCTACTTGTTGGACGAAACGATCGCTTTCGGGCGTGCCTAACACGGCCTCCATCTCGGCGGCATTGCGGAATGTCGCCTGACGGAAACGATTCTCATAGTCCTTTTTGCGCGTGCGGTATACCTGGTCGCAGATATGCTCCTGAATCCGCAAGCCTTCGTCCAACGCGGCGTTCCATAACGCCGCGCTCAACCGGTCCGTCTCCAGCAGGGTCAACAGCGTGGCGAACGCATGGCGCTGTTTGGCCAGCGGATATGCTTCCCACAAAAGGTCGTATGTTTCGTGGACGTCTCGCCAGCACCGGAGCACGCCGGATTTGACGTCTTCGCGCAGCGCATCGGCGTCCGCCATCGGGACCAGTTGTCCGCCCAGGTTGATCCACTCCTGGCGCCCCGAGTTGCCCAACGCGTCGTTGACGTCCGCGAGCGTCGCCGCCGGATGCGCGCGGACGTATTCCAGCAGGTTCTTTATCGCATAATAGTGCAGCATTTCGCGATAGGCATGATAGCCGCGCCACGGCCTGCTGAGCACCGTCTTCCGGCTCGAGTTTTCCATGCCTTCTCCCAGAACCTCCAAATCAGCGACCGCGGCTTCCGGGCCTCGCAACAACGGGCGGCCAAGGCCCGCCAGCATCTGGTCGTCCGCGTCGGTGTCGGCTCGGCCTTGCGCGCGGCGCGACGCTTTGCCTGTCCAGATCTCCAGCAACGTCAACGCGTGCAGGATTTCCTCGGCCGTGTCCGGGGCCAGCGCGTCGAACTCGATATGCTGCTTCTTAATCTTTCGCCGATCGCGAGCCGCATATTTCCAGGCATTGCGGGCCAGCGCGTACAAGTTGGAATTCCACCAGTAAGCCGGCGTCACCAGCAGTCGATGGTGCGGCGCGTCGTCGCGGACCAGCGCAAAGGGCAGCGTGATGTTCAACTCCGCGGGATAATCGCCTTTGGCCAGCAGGACGAACGAGGCAAAGCGGCTGGAGTGCTTCAGTGTCGTGCAGAGTCCCGGCCAGAAGCCTCGTCCAGCCTGGATCTCGCCGTCGTTGGCTCGGCTGTTGTGGTTCGAGCCGATCGTCGCGCCGGCCGCGAGATTGCTCTGGCCCATCACCAAGGCCGCCACCAGGAACGAATTATTGTGGTGCTGTTCGTGACCGGGAAACACCAGGTTGTTGAGGATTTCGCAACATGAGACGGTGGAATTGTCGCCGAGAAAGGAATGGATCAGCCGCGCCCCGTACTTCAGCTTGGCATGGTCCCCCATCACGAATCGCACTCCCTTGCAGCCGTAGAAGACTTGGCAGCCGTAACCGACAATCCCGTTGACCAACTCGACGCCTTCGCCGATCTGGCTGGGCTCGTCCGCGCGCGAGTTGATCGTCAGATTCTTCAGCTTGTTGGCCCCTTTGATGTAACATCCCGGGCCGATCTTGACGTCCTTCAGGATCCGCGAGTTCTTCACCACCGCCGCATCCCCCACGACGCCGAAGAAACCGCGCCGTGAATCGAACAGAGCGTCGGTCATCTGCAGAAAGCGTTCCTGCAGCCCCGCGTCGTCGCGGTACTTGGCCCACAGGTACGCGTCCGCTGCAATCATGCCGTCGAACGGCAGCACGCCGCGGCCGCCCGCTTCGTTCATCACCTCCATCCAGATCCGCACGCTCTCCGGATCGCCGTCCTTGACGATCCCGTTGCCGAATTTGGCGTGATTCGTGGTATGCATCTCGTCGATGTTCAGCAGAATCACGTGATTCCCAATGATGTAGCGGGACAAATAACTCACGTTGTGAATCGCGGCGTTGTCGCCGATATCGCAGGCGATGATCCGGCTGTTGGTGATCCCGGCCGGCGTCTTCAACTCATGATGTTCCAGAACCACGTCGTCCAGACGCCCGATGCGAACCAACCCGGAGAATTCGCAATTCTTGAGCAGATGCGGCGTGAACGGATCGCTGACGTACAGCGCATCCCAGTCGTCACAAGTAACGCCGTTCTTGACCAGTTCTGCGATCTCGTGCGAGCGGAGTTGCCGCCAGCTGTCGGCGGGTTTGCCCGCTTGCAGATCGCGCAGATAGTTGTCATCCCGGCCCTCGGGCAGGAATTCCTCCGGAATGAATCTGCCGCCCAAGTCATGGGCCGAAAGCACGTTGATTTCGCTCATTCGCCGTATCCTCCGTAGTGCGCCACTTCTGCCGCCGGCTTGGTAATTATAACCCCCGCGCGTCGGGCGCGCGTAGTGGTCCGCCATCGGCGCCAAACCAGCGGGATTGCCATGACGTTTGACCTGAGCGATTCGTCGACTTGGCACGCGATAAACGGCAGCGTGGCGCTTCGGCGGCAGCGGCTTGACCGCCCGTATCAGCTACCAGGCTGGCGACGGCCGGCGAGGATTCGAGGGACGCGTCGGGGGCCGAAGACAGACATCGGACCAACAGCCGCTCAGCTCGGTCATGTGGCGCGTCCTCTACTCCGGCTCGAAATCCTCCCGCTTTCCAACGCGGACCTTGACCGCCAGCGTGGTTCCTTTGCGGAAGACCAATAGATTCACCGTTTCGCCGACCGCCGTCAGACTCACCAAGTTCACCAGGTGGCCATCATCCTCGACGGCCACGTTGTTGACACTCATGACCACGTCGCCCTGTCTGAGATCAGCATTGGCAGCCGGCGAGCTGGGCGTGACCGCGGAGACGAGCGCGCCGGTGGGGCGCGGCAGTCCTACGGCGGCGGCCCGTTGCGCATCGAAACGCGCATCCAACCGCACGCCCAGATAGGCGCGGACCACATTGCCCTGCTCGATCAACTGGCTGGCAATGGTCATGACCATCTTGATCGGGATCGAAAACCCGATCCCTTCGCTGCCGCCTGAACTGCTCGCAATCGCGGTGTTGATGCCGATCACCTCGCCGCGCAGATTCAGCAGCGGGCCGCCGCTGTTGCCGGGGTTGATGGCCGCGTCCGTCTGCAAAAAGTTCTGGTACTTGACGCTGCCGTCGCCCAGCTTCAAATCGCGGCGGCCTTTGGCGCTGATGATCCCGTAGGTCACCGAATGACTCAACCCGAACGGGCTGCCCACGGCCAGCACGAAGTCGCCGATTTCCAGGCTGTCGCTGTCTCCCAGACGGGCCGCGACCAAGTTCTCGGCACGAATCTCCATGATCGCCACGTCCGTGCCGCGATCGGTCCAGACCTGTTTGGGATTGATGATCCGGCCATCGGCCAGCTTGATTTTGATCTGGCCCAGCAGCGAGTCGTTGATGACGTGGCGGTTGGTGAGGATGTAATGGCCGTTGCCGTGCCGGATGACCACGCCGGACCCCGCCTCTTCCATCGAGCGGCGGGAAAACCTGACATCCTGGCTCCTCGACTTTTCCGCCTCGATGTGGACCACGGTCGGCGTCACCAAGCGAATTACGCGTTTCAGCAGCGTGCCCTGCCGCTGGAGCGCAGCCACCTCGCGATCGATTTCTTCGTATAACTGCTGACGGGCCTCGGCCGTTGTGGGCAGATCTTCCAGGCGATCCGCCGCGGGCGTCTGCGCGCCCAGCGGCGACGCAACGGCAGCGAGGAGCACGAGCAACGAGGCCAGACAACAAAGAGGATCCTGTAGTGGCTGTCGAGCCTTCATGCAGTCGTTCTCCCCTGACGCGGCTGGCGGACGCCGATTAGATGACGTCCAACTCGATATCACGAAAAGCGCTGTCGTGATCGGCACCGCCGTCAATGATCCGTGCCCAATCGGGCGTCCCGCGTCGCGAACCGTCTTTTTCGGCTTCGCGCTGGCAGCGGATGCACAACGTGGCGTAGGGCAGCGCTTGCAGCCGCGCCAGCGGAATCGCCTCGTCGCAATGATCGCAGTCCCCGTAATTCCCCTCGCGAATGCGTTCGAGGGCGGCTTCGATGTTCACCAATTCGCGGCTTTCGACCTCTGCCAGCTGGGAACTGATTTCATCTTGCGCGGCGTCCAAGGCAAAGTCGGCGACATCGCCGCGACTCTGCCCCCGCAATTCCTTCAACAGGCTCAAATCCCCCGCCAGCGCGCTTCGCAACGCATCGCGGCGTCTGAGCAAGACCTTTCGGAGGTGCGTGATTGCTTCCGGTCGTGTAATTTTCATCCCTGATCCCCATCTTCGCTGGCTGCCAGCCTTGAACTGTTGGAACGGTTCCTGCCATCCGCTTTGTCCTTCGATTTCGGATAATCGGCAAATCTCGCATCGATATCAAATGTTTCTCGCAAAACTCCCCCTTTTTAACTTCCCTCGATAGTGCCAGCAGGAGACGTTTGACCGGTCTCCAACGGTGACCTACATCACAACAGCGCGAAGAAAACTCTCCCGTACCCGAGAAACTGTCGGCGTCTATTATGACGGTACCACGCGAATTCCCTCAGCGATCAGCGGGCCGAGCTGGCGGAGTTCCGCCCCCCGACCGACAGAGCCCAGAAGATACCGATCTGCGTTTTCGCCGGATCGAAGACCGTCTGGCGTCGCTGGAAGAGATGCTCGGCGAGTTGCTCCGTTCCCAGGGCAAGCCCCGCTGCAGCGACGCTCGCACGGCGGCTGAGCCGTTGCACGAACCCGCGCCGGTGACGCAGCGTCCATCCCTTGACTCGGGCCAGCCACCCCTGTGGAGCCAGCGCGAGGACGGCGAGGAGTTGGATCCCGTGGTTCGCGATTACGTCGAACGCTTGCTCGCAAAGGGCAAGGCAAATCCGCCGGAGCCTTCCGCGGAAATCGAGCATCCGGCGGACGCTCCCACCGTCATCGAGCGGAGCGGCACGGGGGCATTCCAAGACGCGATCGCCTTGCGCGACGCGATCGAGGAAGCGGCACCCGCAACAGCCGAACGGAACGCCGACGACGAGTCGGCGAGCGAGCCATGGCAAGCAGCGGCGGATACGGTGCCGCACGGGTCCGATTTGATGCCGCTTCACCGGCCCGCCGAGCGTGAGACGAACCTGGATGCGTTGCGCGAAGTGGCGAACCAGTCGGCGACGGCCGCGATTCGGACCTTTGACAGGAGTCAAGCCGCCCGCAAGACGGTCGATCGGCTCCCGCTGCTGGTTATCGGCGTGAGCTGCGGCCTGATGCTGCTGTACTCCGCCTTTGCGTCCGGCCAAACGGCGATGTTCGTCGGGGCGGGCGCAGCCTTTGTCGGCGCCGCCCTGACCGGTTCGCAACTCGTTGTCATTCTCCGCCGCTGGCTCGCGGCCTGCCTGCCTGTGGAGACTCGCTGAGCGGCCGATCGGTTGCCGTCTGACGGTGGTATTCGGCCAGCCGGCTCTCGGCATAGGCGTGGTCCTGCGTTCTTGCTAGCAGCTCGCCCAGAGCCTCGATATGACGCCCAAAATCGGAAACAGGCGGCCGCGGCAATTCGCGCGGCCGTCCGAAGACGGTCCAGCGACAGGCCAAGATGATCATCCCCAGAACGATGAAGTGCAGCAGGATTGCGTTCAGAGGCCAGACCGTGAACGCTTCGAATCCCGTGGGATACTTGGTGCCCGGTTCCTCCTCAAAAACCGTCACCCCCGGCGCCTCACTTTCCAGAAACATGACCTTTTGGCGAGCGCTCCCGCACGCCTCGATCAGCTTGCCGGCCAGCGTCCGATGCTCGTGTTCCACCAGCGGCAGATTCAGCAGGAACGAGCCGTTATGGACAACGATGATCTGACCCTCGCTCCAGGCGGGGCTGGCGATCCTCCAGACCAGCGGAACGCCGTCCGTGGATAACCAGGTCTCCGCGTCCAATCGCTCGTCAAAAACGTCCAGCACCGGTTCTTTTCGCGGTTCCAATGTCGCGACGCCGCCGACCAGTGTGGAGGATCGGAACGGACCGGCGTCGGCCCCCGGTCCTTGCAGCGTCGCCGGCGTTTCCCCACGGCGCCCGGTTCCGACCGGCGTGCCGGCTCGGCGGACCTGAAACCAGCGGCACTCCGCTGCCTGGGGCATAACCGCACGGGCTTGGGCATGCTCGGCTCGAGCTTGAGCCAACCGCCGCAGTATTTCGACGCTTTGTTCCGGCGGCGCGTTTGTCAGTACGCTTTCCCAGTAAACGATCGCCGCATCGTAATCCCGCCCGACGTAAATCAAAGTCCTGCCTCGTCCGCGGTACAACCATTCTTCGAGGAACTCCTGCGGCTCTTCTCCGGGCGGCTGAAAATCATCGGGGAACCAGACGATCACGTCGAAATCGTCGGCTCGAGGCGACAGATAGCTACGCGTGCGGACTTCGTGCCCCGCCAACTCGAACATCCGCGCCAGCACCGCCGTTCCATTGACGCTGGCTTCGCCCTCCGCTCCGCGGCGTTTTCCATACGTGCGGTCGATCTGCGGTACCCGGCAGCCGGTCAGCACCACGGCCAGCATCACGGCCAGACACGCCGCCAGCCAACTTCGACGCCCCCACGTGCACGCGCCCGGATCGTTTCGAGGCGGTGAGAAAATGGCGCTCGCACCGATCCGGCAGCGAGAAAACGCCGGCCATGCGCCTCGTTGCAGGGTGGCTGTTCCACTGCGTTCAATGCCTCCGCGGGCCGTACGAGCGCGAATCACGCCGCTGTTGAAAGCATCAGCCATCGGACACTCCGCCTTCCGACAAGCGCTGATGAAACTCGTCCAACCGCTCCCAGCACTGCTCGAAGCCGGAGCGTTCCAACGGATGATGCCCGAAGAAGACCTCCTCGAATGCCACCATAGTGCGTTCGACCAAGCCGCGCAAGTCCGGCCGCGGCTGCAATTCTCGCAAGTACTGCCGATTCGTTTTGCCGCGGGCCAAGCGGATATGCTGGCTACGGTCCAGCCGCACCAACTGGTAGCTGAACAGATACACCACGGCCTGGGCATAGTCGCCGGCCTCGTACAACCGCCGGGCTTCCGCCAACAGATCCGTCTGCGGCCGAGCGATGTCGAACGGCAGGCTCTCGATCGAATCCTCCTCCACCCGCCCGTCCTGCTCCGGCTGGTCTTCGACTTCCGCAGCCGCGTGCTGGCGCAGATAGCTGCGGACCAGAAAGTAGATCAGCCAAGCCAACAGCGCCAGCAATCCGCCCCACAGCAACGCCTGGACGATCGCCCGCAGGCCGCTCCAATCCCAGCCGAACGAAGACGGGGAAGCAGGATCGGGGAAAGGGTCGGCTTGCCAGGTCGAACCGCGGTGTTCGGCGGTCTCTTTCGGCGGCCGCACGTCGATGCGGCGCAATGCGTCCTGCTGGGCGTCATACCAGGGAAAGCGCGTCGGGCCCCGCAGCGCTTCACGCCCGAATTCGACGGCTGCGTCGGCCGCGACCGTTGCCGTCGGCACGGCCGTCGCCGCCGCGGCGACGCCCAGCATCATCATCCCCAAGGCGCCCAACAGCGGCCTCCGGAAGTGAGTCAAGCCAGTGAAGCGAAACGTAGCGAACATCTACCCACCCAAAGCCTTAACGTGCCATCCGTGCGGCTTCCGCGCGCAGACGCAATTCGACTTCCCATCCCTCCTGGCGAATCCGCGCATCGAGGTAGGTGAGAAAGCGAAACACCGTGAAAAACCCTGCAACCATCCACATCGCCAGCGGCATCAAGTACCGGATCAGCAGCGGTCCCTGGCTCCAGTCCTCCCAGGCGACGCTCGCAAAAAAGTACATCGTACCATACACGGACAGGGTCAGCAGGACGCCCAGCAGGCACGAGCCGATCCAGCGCGCCAGCCACTCGCCCACATTGGCCCCGTGCAGCATCCGGCTGCGGCGTCCCACGGTCGTCACCCGCTCGCCTTGCGATGTCAGCGGATTACGTTCCAACAGGACGATTTCATTGATGAACGGGCGAAACGCGCGCACGACGCTGGCGTAGCCGACCAGACACGGCAGCAGAAAGCCCTCCAGAACGCCGTCGAACGCGCCATGCCGCTCGACCATCAGTAACAGCAGCCAACCCACGGCTGCGCCGCGGATCACGAGATGACACCAAGCGATCCGCGGCAGCAGCCGCAGCACGTCCCGAATCACCTCCCCCAGCCGCGGCTCTTCCAAAAATACCGCTTGTCCCAAGTAAGCCGTCGCAAAGATCCCGGCCAAGGGCACCTGCAAGTAGATTTGCAGCGACAGGTGGTACATGAATCGCCAGGGCAGGCCGGATTCCTCGTCGATCCCGCCGGCCATCCACCCGAGCAGCACATAGTTCACCGCCATCAGGGGCAAGATGCCCAGCAGCATCGCCGCGGCGAGCGGTCCGGCGTATTCGCGCAGGACGTGCAGCGACAAGTCCAGCGTGTCCAACATGCCGCGCTCGCGTACGGCAATCGTGGTCTTGTCAAACTGCACGTTCCGGCCTCCGCGGCACGCCCAAGATGATGAAATAGAAACACAGCATCCCGCTGGACACCACCGCCACCGTCGCTTTGACCCAATACGGCAGCGCGGACGGCGAAATGAGTCCTTCGATCAACGCCGCGAAAAAAAACATCGCCATTGCGGCGCCCATCAGGGGGAGGGTCTCTTCGGCAGTCCGGCGCAAAGCGGCCAGACGGCTCCAGCGGCCGGGCAGCAGCCACGCCAACCCCAGCCGCAGTCCGGCCCCGGCCGACAACACGATCGCCGTTAGTTCAAAAGGACCATGCGCCGTCACGAAATGAAAGAAATTCTGCCCCTGGGCCACGTCGGGGCGGGCCATGTATCCGAATGCCGCGCCCAAGAACGCCGCGTTGAAGGCCGTCACGAAGACGCCGGGAATCACCGCCAGGCCGCCGGCAAAACACTTCAGTCCAATGCCCGTATTGTGCTGGATGTAGAATCCCACCATCATCAGGCCCGCTTCGGGATCGCGCCCGTCGATCGGATTCTGGTAATTGGTTTCCAATCCCTCGATCGCCGCGCGGGTCATCACCGCCTCGGCGTATTGCGGCCAAAGATCCTTGGCATAGGCGAGGAACGCGGACAGCAAGAACACGCCCCAGAACAGGCAGAAAGCCGCCTGCACGCATCGATCCTGGAAGATCCGTTGCGGCACTTCCTCCCACAGCACGCGGCTCCACGTCGCCCACGCAAAACGCCGCGTGCGGTACAACTGGTTGTGCGCTCGACCGACCAGCCGATGCAGATACTGCACGGTGTTGGGAGGCAACTGATAGGCGTCCGCCAATGCCAAATCGGCACAAGCGGCTCGGTACAGCGCCGCAAATCGGGACACCTCGGCCGCCGCCAACGTCTTGGTCCGGCGCGCCGAAAGATGCTCGCACAACTGCTCCAACTCGGCCCACTTCTTGCGACGCTTTTCCAGCAGTTCGGCGACTTTCACCGGCAAATGCCCCCCCTCGGGTCACGGCTCAGGCCTCAGGAAAACTTGTTACCCATCCTCGCTTGCGCTGCGGACCAGGTCCGGCCATCGCAGCATCCGCATCACGCCTCTGCATTTTCCGCCGTCGTCCCAAACGGCGATTCTCCGCGCAGCCCGGCAGGCAGCGAGTCGACGACGCGGTCCGCCACAAAAGTCCGATAGTACAACGCACATAATAACAGATCGTGACTCGTGTCTCGGCGCATCTCCAATTGCTCCAGCAGCGGCTCCGCAAGGTGCCGAGCCACTTCTCGCCGCCGCGCGGGCGTAAAGAACCGGCGCCGCTCGACGTAGGTGGCCAAACTGCGAGCCAAGCTGCGGCTGACCCGAAAATCCGGAGGCACGTACTCGGCCAAGTGAGCCGCTCGCTCGTCTTCCAAATTGACTACTCCCGTCAGCCAATGCCGCTCTTCGATCACGACCATCGTGCCGCAGACCAGATCGCCCGTTCTCTGGAACCGGCGGTTCATCGTCATGGTCACCAGGCCGACCATGAACGTCGGCAACACGTACACCGGAGCCGGCACGCCGAACATCTCCAAGGACAGCATCGGATACAAATCGACGGTCCTCAAAATGTTTCGCAACACGGCCTGCAAGCCGTTGATCGGCTGGCCGTCCACCGTCAAGACGCGGATCCCCATCGCCCGCTTGCCCGGCGTCTGGCCGTTCATGTACGTCTCGAAGACGCCGCCGTAGAACCACTCGAGCACGAACATGGCGACCAAGCCGATCGCAATCGCAATCGGACCGCCACCGATCCCCGCCAATAGCGCCAAGCCGCCCCACAGCAAGGCCAAGATCCCGAACCGGATCGCCAAATCCATCAGATAAGCGGGAAAACGCCGAAAAGGCCCCGCCACCCGGTAGTCGAACGCGATGTTCTCCGGCGTGACGATTTCAATCGTCGTATCCAGTTGCGCAACCGAGTTTGCCATAGCTAAAGATTATTCGCCGACTTGCCTTGCCTGGCAACCATCCCCGCCCCGGATGATGGTGGCTCTACGCGACAGACGCTTGGCCTGGAGCGTCCTCAGCATACCAGCGATCCAAGACCGCCTCCCACTCCTGGCGTGAACGAGTCTTGATGAATGCTGCGCAAACTTGCTCCGACTGCGGGTGCAGCGCCGAGTACTTGATCCCAAACTTCCTCATCAGCGGACTGCACAACCGCTCGCCATACAGTTCCTCGGCCAAGCGAAAATGCTCGCGTATCACCTCGCGCTGCTGATGCACGGTGGGCGGCGACGGCAACGGTCGTCCGGCGGCCAGGGCTCGAGCTTGTTCGAACACCCAAGGATTGCCGATCGCGCCCCGCGCCACGGTGACCCCATCGACCCCGGTCTGCCGGATCATGTCCAGGCACGCCTGCGCCGAAAACAAGTCTCCGCTGCCCAACACCGCGTGCCGGCCGGCGTGCCGTTTGACTTCCGCCAGGAACGGCCAGTGGCTGAGTCCTTCATAGCGTTGCCGGACCGTCCGGGCATGGACCGTAACGGCGGCGACGCCCGCCTGAAACGCGCCGTCCAAGATCGTATAGAATTTGTCCCGGCTGTCCGCGGAATCGTCCATTCCCCGCCGCATTTTTACCGTCACCGGAAGCCGAGCCGGCACGGCGTCCCGCGTGCGGCGAATGATCTCCAAGGCCACCTCCGGCTGGCTCAAGTGGTACCCGCCCCGGCATCGTCCCAGCACCTTTTTCACCGGGCACCCAAAGTTGATGTCGATGATATCGAATCCCGCCTGGACCAAGCGCGCCGCGCCGGCGGCGAATTGTTCCGGCTCCGCCCCCATCAACTGGCCGCCCACCGGGTGATCATCGTCCGTCACGTGTAAGAAATGCCGCGTCCGCTTCCGCAGCTTGACCGTCAACAGAAACTGGTCCAGCATCACCTCGCACAGCGTATACGGCGCACCCAGTCGCCGCGCAATCGTCCGCATCGGCCAGTCGCTGTAGCCGGACAATGCCGCTTGAACGACCGGAAACCCGATCGAAACATTCCCAATCTGCAAATCGGCAATCTGATCAGCTGGCATTATCAAAACGGCCCTCCCCACCGGAATGGGCACCTAAGCTAGGATCCCTGACGTAACGAGCCGCCGAGATGAACGGTCTTGTTTGTTCCGTACGCCTTGCTCTCCGGCCTCTACGGACCCTGCAAAGGCGCTCAATGATACTCGTTGGTATTCCGATCGGCAAGATGGAGCCTCCCTGGTCGTACGCCTTGATCTTCGCGGGCCGCGCTATCTTGGCACAGCCCCGAGAGCCGATTTGCCGTTGGCCACAAGCTGGGGGAAGCGTTATACTGGGCGGAGCTGTTGTTTGCGCAGCCTTTTGCCATGCAGCCCCACATGAACAGCCGCTATGGACGCCCCCCTGAATTGACCTGGAGTTAAGCCCGCCGTGCCTTTATTCTACCCCCCGCCTGTGCCAGATGCCCAAGAACGTCTTCCGCGGGACGAACCAGCCGACACATGATCTACGATCGAGACAACTCTGGAACGATGATGTTGCGAATCCTCGTCGCCGAGGACAGCCGCACCAATCAGCATCTGGCAGCGCGCTTGCTGGAGCGTCAAGGCCATGCCGTGACGGTGGTTAACAATGGGCGAGAGGCGGTGGAGGCCATTCGACGTGAATTGTTCGATCTGGTGCTGATGGACGTCGACATGCCGATCATGGACGGCTTGGCTGCCACGCGAGCCATCCGTTCGTACGAATCTCGCCGGGGCACGCGGCTGCCGATCGTTGCGGTGACCACGAGAGACAATCATCAGGATTGCTTGGCGGCGGGGATGGATGCCCACTTGAGCAAGCCGCTAAAGATGGACGTCTTGAATCGGGCCCTGCAATCCGTGCTTCCCAAGAGCGCGGCATGAGGGGTTTAATCGGGACCACCAAGGAAACACCGCTCGGGCGCGCTAGCATAGCAAGCAAATAGAAGCAGGCAATAAGGTGCGGCAAGGGTTCTCGCCGGAGGGTGAGCGGAATTCGCATCGCGGAGTAACGCATATGGTTTCCTTGCATCCAAAGCTCTTCGCGTTTCGCCGGGCTCCGGTGACAGTGTTCCTTGTCGCCGCCGCATGGCTCGCGGACGCAAGGGCTCAGATGGATTTCGACCGCGAGCCGATCAACTACAGCACGGCGGTCTGTGTGGATCCGGTCGCGAAGTTGCAGACGAGGCTGCAGAACGGCCAAGTCAAACTGGAGTTTGACGAGCGGGCGGGTTACTTGCCGGCCTTGCTCCGCGCGTTGAGCATCTCCGAGACAAGCCAGATACTGGTGTTCTCGAAGACGAGTCTCCAGCAGGCGCGCATCAATCCACAGCGGCCGCGGGCGCTGTACTTTTCGGACGATGTCTACGTAGGAGCGGTGAATCGCGGCGAGGTGCTGGAAATCTCGGCCGTGGACCCGCACCTGGGCGCGGTATTCTACACGCTTGCCCAGCGTCCGTCCGACCGCCCCGCGCCGGTGAGGCAGCTGGATTCCTGCACGCAATGTCATGCGTCGTCGATGACCGAAGGAGTGCCGGGCCACTTGGTGCGGTCCGTTTACCCGGATGCGCAAGGCCAGTTGATCCTCAGCGCAGGCTCATTCCGAACGACCGATCGGAGCCCGTTGCGGGAACGCTGGGGCGGTTGGTACGTCACGGGGACGCACGGCGGTCAACGGCATCTGGGAAACCTGCTGTTCCGCGATCCGGTGGATCTGAACAACATCGACTACGAGTCCGCCGCCAACTTGACGGATTTGAGCGGCCACATGAATCCGGCCGACTATCGCACGCCGCACAGCGATATTGTCGCGCTGATGGTCTTGGAGCATCAGGCGGCGCTGCACAATCAGATCGCGGCGGCCAACTATCGCGCTCGCCTCGCGCTTCGCGAACAGCAGGTGCTGAACGAGATGCTCAACAACACTTCGCCGGACTTGAGCCCCGGCATCCTGCGGCGGTTGCAGCGGGCGGGTGACGATGTGCTGAAGGGGCTCTTGTTCGTCGGCGAGGCGGAATTGACAGACACCATTCAAGGCACGTCCGGATTTGCCGAGCATTTTGCCGGCCTGGGGCCGCGGGACCGCCAAGGACGTTCGCTGCGCGAGTTCGACTTGCGGCGGCGGATGTTCAAGTATCCTTGCAGCTATTTGATTTATTCGGAGGCCCTGGACGCTTTGCCGGAAGAGGTCCGCAGCCACCTCTACCAGCGGCTGTGGGAGATTGTCACCGCGCAGGACACCAATGATGATTTTGCCCATCTGACTCGCGAGGACCGCCGCGCTATTTACGAAATCCTCTGCGACACCAAGTCCGGGCTGCCGGACTACTGGATGCGTCCGCCGCCGTAGGGCCCGCAAATTACTATTGGATACATCACCAAGGTACCCTCGTGGTATCGCACGACAGTGCAGACGAGGAGGCGTTTACATGTCAGGTCAGGGAAGATCGGACGCAATGGGGGCGGTCCGCTTGCTAGCGGCGGCAGCGATTTGGATGGCATCGGATCTCGTTGCGGTGTCGCTCGCCCAAGGGCCGGCAAGTCCGGCCGAGTTTCTGCGGGATGCGGAACTGTGCGACGTGTGTTTCCTGGATCCCGACCGCGGCTGGGCCGTCGGCGATCGCGGGGTGATCCTGCACACCAAGGACGGCGGCCGGAACTGGCAGCCGCAGGCCTCGCCGGTCAATTGCCGCTTGGAGTCCGTCTGGTTTCTGGACGATCGCTCCGGCTGGATCGTGGGTGGTTGGACGCACCCGTTTACGCACCGAAACAGCGGGGTCGTGCTGCGGACGCGGGACGGCGGCGAGCGATGGGAGGAAATCCCGCGGCTGTCGTTGCCGGCGTTAAGCCGCGTCCGCTTCTTTGATTCCCGCCGCGGCTGGGCGGCCGGCAGCGCGTCAGACCTGTATCCGGCGGGGGTCGTCGCCACCAGCGACGGCGGGCTGAGCTGGTCTTCGATCCCGTCTGCCGTGACGGCGCGCTGGCGAAGTGCCGACTTTTTCGATGCCGCAACAGGCATCGTCACCGGCTGTGACGGATCGGTGGCGCGCGTGTGGGCCGGCGGCTTGGAATTGGCAGAAATGCCGCGCCCGGAATTGCGTGCCGTTCACAGCGTGCGCTGCTTGAACGTCGCATCGCCGTCCGCGGCTTCCACGGATTCGGGATTGGGTGCGGCCTCGCGCCAACTGCGGGTGGGCTGGGCGGTGGGCGACGGCGGACTGGTCACGCTGACCGTCGACGGCGGCAAAACGTGGCAGGCACCGCCGGGGCCGCTGCCCGAGGCGATCCGCCAGTTCGATTGCCGGACGGTGGCCGTGCTGGACGATGCCTGCTGGATCGCGGGCGCGCCGGGGACGAGTGTGTTTCACAGCCCGGACGGCGGCCGCACGTGGGGCCGTTTCTCGACCGGCCAGACGCTGCCGATTCGCGCGCTGGCGTTCCTAGACGCCGATCGCGGCTGGGCGGTCGGAGCTTTGGGCACCATTCTCGTCACCCGCGACGGCGGGCGGAGTTGGCAAATCCAGCGGCAAGGCAACACCCGCGCGGCGCTGTTGGGGATCTTTGCCGATGCGCGACAGATTCCGCTGGAGTTATTCGCCGAATTGGCGGGCGACGAGGGCTACGTGAGTGTCGTGGACGTTGTCACCCGGCCGTATCCGGATCCGGCGGCGGCGAATGTCACGCCGTTGGGAGAACGGTCGCACGAGGCGCTGGTCGCCGTCGGGGGATCGCAAGCCGAGGCGGCGTGGCAATTCCCCTTGCGATACAGCGGACTGAAACGCCCGCCCGCGGCGATTGTGGCGGATTGGGAGCGATGGCACGGACCGCGCGGCCGAGAATTGCTGGAAGCCCGCGTAGTTCGTCAAATCCGCATGTGGCGGCCCGAAATCGTGATCACCGAACCGGCCAGTCCGCGCGGCGACGATCCGCTGGGCCAAATGGTAAATCAAGCCGTCTTGGCCGCCGCCGACAAGGCCGGCGAGGCAGCCCAGTTCGCCGAGCAGATCGGCACCGCGGGGTTGGCGCCGTGGAAGGTCAAGAAAGTCTACAGCTCGCTGGGAGGAGACGTCGCCGGGAATGTCAATCTAACGACGTCGCAATTGGCCCCGCGGCTCGGCGGTTCATTGGTCGACCACGCCCGCCGCGGCTGGCAGCTGTTGCGAACCCGCCACGAGACGCCGCCACAGACCTACGGCTTCCGCTTGCTGATCAATCGCGTCCCCAGCGAGGTGGGGCAGCGGGACTTCTTCAGCGGCACCCACGCCACTGCCGGCAGCGAATGCCGCCGCAATCAGTTGCGGCCCCCGCCCGGCGACGTGCGGATGCTCAGCCGGTTGGCCCAGCAGCGGCGCAACACGCAACAACTGCTGCAGCACCTAGCCGAATCCTCACCCGGCGAAGCGGCATGGCTCAGTCAAGTCGAGAGTCTCACCCGCGGCTTGGAGCTTGCCGCCGGCAGCGAAATTCTGTTCGAACTCGGGCAGAACTTGCGGGACGCCGGGCGAGCCGATTTGGCGGTCACGGTCTACGATCTGCTCATTCGGCAAAACCCGGCCAGTCCGCTGTGTGAAGCGGCGCTCGTGTGGCTGCTGCAGTACCAAGCCAGTGGCGAGGCGGCGTGGGCCTTGCAGGGCGGGCCGCGCGGCGGGGCAGAGACCGCGTTGGCCGGCGCGGAAGTCGGCGAAGCGGACCAGCCGGCCGTTCGACCCGCGCTGTTCCTGTCGCCTCAGGGATATCCCGCGACCGCCGACAGCGAAACCGTGGCGGCTTATCAGCCGTTGCGAACTGCGTCAGGAGAAGATCGCGCACGCCGAGCCGCCTTCTACGGCCAGCTGGTTCAGAATTCGCGTCCCGCGCTGTACTCGGCTCCGGAAATCCGGTTTCCGCTGACCGTCGCCGGACGCCGCCTGGGCAGCGGCCGCGAGTTGGAAAGCTATTTTCACTTTTTGGCCAATACCCGCCGTGACGATGCCTGGACCGCCTGTGCGACCGGCGAGTTGTGGCTTCGCCAGCCGACGCGCCGGCCTCCCAAAACGATCTTGGAATGCCGCCGGACCGGTCAGCGCCCGCGCCTGGACGGGCGTTTGGACGACGAGACATGGAAGGACTGTCTGCCCGCATCCTTGACCAGTCCCGACGCCGATGACGCCGACTGGCCCGCCGCAGTGATGTTGGCTTACGACGCGGAATTCCTGTTTGTGGCCGCCAGCTGCCGCAAAGCGCCGGGAGCGGATTACCCGGCGGCCCCGCCGCGCCGCTCGCGCGACCCGGACCTTCGCGACCGCGATCGCGTCGAACTGCTGCTCGATATCGATCGCGACTACGCCACCTACTATCGCTTGACCGTCGACCATCGCGGCTGGGCTGCAGACGCTTGTGCCGGCGTCGCCGGCTGGAATCCCGAATGGTACATCGCGACCGCCGAGGACGAATCCGGCTGGACACTCGAAGCTGCGCTGCCGTGGAAGGAATTGTGCGAGCATCCGCCCACGGACCAGACGGTGTGGGCGCTCGGGCTGCAACGCATCGTCCCCGGCGCCGGTTTTCAATCCTGGTCCCAGCCGGCGGCGCCGGCCGTCCTGCCGCCGGGCTTCGGACTGCTGTTCTTCCGCTGACCGCAAGCCGCGCGCGGCGGCGATTCTGCCGCTTGCGAATAAATCATCAGCCGCACGCCGACCCGCACAGAAGCGCGGCCACGCTAAGCCTCGAGCGGTTCGCCGCGTCAAGGTCGCCCGAATGGGCATGCGGTCCCTGCTGACGGCGCGGACTGACGCTGGAGCCCTGACGCTGGATAAAATGCCGTCGCGGGGCCGAGGCCGTCGTCCTCGCGAATCGGCAGCACCGCGATGCTGCCGCCGCCGTTCGTGAGATCTTCCTCGATACCTATTGACTTTCCCCTTCCGATCATTACTGTTGCAGCTATTGAAGTCGAAGAGCCGGCTTGATGTTTCGATATCTGGCGTTTCTGCGACGGCATCTGGCGTTTCTGCGACGGCTTGGTCCGGCTCGTTAGCGACATTCAACGCTACATATTGTAGTTATGGCGAGGCATAGTCTGTCAAAAGTATCTTGGCGCATTGTCCGATAGATCATCGGTTCCTTTCTGGAGATTGTTGTCATGACTCGAAGGGCTGGTTTTACTTTGGTGGAGCTGTTGGTGGTGATCGCCATCATCGGCATCCTCGTGGCGTTGTTACTGCCCGCGATCCAGGCTGCGCGAGAGGCTGCCCGGCGGTCGGAATGCCAGAATAAAATGAAACAACTTGGCGTGGCGATCCACAATTACCATGATACCCACAAGGTATTCCCGCCGGCCGGCATCAATTACGGTTGGGCGTATAGCGTGAACAATCCGATCCACGGCAAAATCCTCAACGTCAGCGGTTGGGTGATGACGCTCCCCTTCCTGGAACAACAACAACTGTACGATCAGTACGATTTCAGGTACGCCGCTTGCAGTCACGTCAATAACGCGCCGATTGACTTGACGACGGGAACCACTGCCACGGCCGCAACCTCCGCCTCCAATGCCGAGGTGGTGAGCACGCGCCTGCAAGCCTTCCTTTGCCCGTCAGACCCCGCGAATCCCGTGCTGAGCGACAAAGCGGGCACGACGTACAATCCGTTCAACGGCAATACTGGCGAAAAGACCAGCTACGATTTCAGCGTCTGGGAGTACGACCGACAGGTCCACAACGACTGGCCGACACAGAACGTCGTCTCGAAATACATGTTCGGCGAGAACAGCGACAGCGGCATCCGGAGCATTTTGGACGGAAGCTCGAATACCATCGCCATTGCCGAGCAAACGCACACGGTGATCGACGGCGCGCCGAACGCCTGGGGCTACCGCGGCTGGGTGCAGTTCGGGCTCGACTCCGCTTGGTATGGCATTAATCGTTTCGACGTCTTTCTCGGCTCCTGGTACACGGGCAACCGCGACTTAATTCGAGGCAGGCTCGCCGAGTTCGGCACCCCAGGCAGCTTGCACCCCGGAGGAATGAACGTGACGTTGGGGGACGCTTCGGTTCGGTTCCTCTCGGAGACCACCGATACGATTGTGCTGAGGCAAATCTGCACGATGTCCGGCTCCGAGGCCATACAGATTCCCAATTAGCGGCGGAGCAATCTGGCCCCCCTCGGGAGTCTCTCCGATAGGGCGGGGCACCGATCCAAACAGCACGGGTTCGGAGAAGCCGGCCCATGTAAGATCCTAAAACGGCTGACTTTCCGAGGAAGGAAGTGAGATGCGGTTTTCCTTAGTTTCGTCTCTGAGTTCGGCGGTCTTGATCCTCGTCATTATGGGCTGTGGAGGCGGAGGAGCGGATCAACCCGATCTGGTACCGGTCAGCGGTACGGTGACGCTGGACGGGCAACCGGCGGCGGACGTCGGGGTGATGTTCTTTCCGACGGGCGTGACGCGGGGGACAACCTTCTACGCGAACACCGATTCCAGCGGTCGGTACGAGTTGAAAGCCAGCAATGGCCAAAAGGGTGCACCGGTGGGCGAATACAATGTGACGTGCAGCAAGTATGTCATGCCCGACGGCTCGCCTTTTACGAGCGACGGCACCCAGTCGCCCGAGATGGCCGGAGCCAAGGAACTGTTGCCGCGATCGTACAGCGACCCCTCGCAGACGGAGTTGAAGGCGACCGTTCCGGCAGGCGGCGGCATCCTCGACTTCGACGTCAAGTCGAACTGACGCGACGAGGACGATCATCGCCAGCCGTTCGAGGGGGTTCCCGGTTTTCGGATCGGTTCACTTTCGGGAACCGAAAGCAATGCCAACCCGCCAAGTCATGCCGATTCAACGGTTTCGGTCAGCGGGTCGCGCGCGAGTTTGTTCGATGAGGGTCGTGCACAGGGAGGGGGCCTCGGACGGCATTACACAGCCGCACGGTCGTCCCCTTGACTTTCACGGCCTTTCCGGGAAGAATGACGGCGATGATAACAAACAACCCATCGTCCTCTTCCGCCGGATCATTCGCTTCCGATGTGCCCTCTCGAAATCTCCCTGAGTTATTAGCGCCCGCTCGCGATCGGGATTGCGTTCTGGCCGCGATCGAGAACGGGGCCGACGCCGTATATTTCGGTCTGCAAATTGGCTTCAACGCCCGGGACCGGGCGATCAACTTTACCCTGGAAGAACTGCCCGATGTGATGGGCCTGCTGCACCAGCGGGCGATGCGCGGGTACGTGACGCTGAACACGCTGGCCTTTCCCAGCGAGTTGCCGATGATCGAACAGACCGTCCGGGCGCTGGCCGAGGCGGGCGTCGATGCAGTGTTGGTCCAGGATTTGGGCGTGCTGCAACTGGTCCGAGCCGTGTGTCCCGAGATGGCGATCCACGCCTCGACGCAAATGACGCTGACCAGTGCGGAATGCATCGCGGTGGCCGAGCGGCTGGGGGTGGAACGGATCGTTCTGGCCCGCGAACTGTCGGTAGACGAAGTCCGCGCGATCCGGGCAGGGACGAACGTGGCGCTGGAGGTCTTCGTCCACGGTGCGCTGTGCGTGGCGTATTCGGGCCAGTGCTTGACCAGCGAATCGCTGGGCGGCCGCAGCGCGAACCGGGGGCAGTGCGCCCAGGCTTGCCGGCTGCCGTTCGATCTGGTCTGCGACGGCCGAGACGTCGAGTTGGGCCAAGTCAAATACCTGCTGAGTCCGCAAGACCTGGCGGCATTCGAGCTGGTGCCGCAATTGATCGACGCCGGCGTCTCGGCGATGAAAATCGAAGGCCGCTTGAAAACCGCCGAGTACGTAGCCAATGTGACGCGGCATTACCGTCAAGCGATCGACACGGCGGTGGCGGGCCGGCCGGTGCAGTTCACGCCGCGGCAGATCGAGGAGATGGAGTTGTCGTTTTCGCGCGGCTTCTCGCCGGGCTGGCTGCTGGGCAACGACCACAAGCAGTTGGTTCCCGGCACCAGTTCCGCGAATCGCGGCGTGTTGCTGGGCGAGGTAACTCAGGTGCGCGGCCAGCGGGTGCAAGTTCGCCTGGTGCGAGGGATCAAGGCGGGCGACGGCGTGACGTTCGAGGGCGACCGGCTGGCCGGCCAGCAGCAAGGCGGCCGCGTGTGGGCCGTGTATCAAGGCGGGCGGCGTTTGGAAGCCCCGATCGATTCGGGGTTGGTCGAGTTGTCGTTTGTCCGTGAGGCCGTCGAGTTCGCTCAGCTATGGCCGGGCCAGCAGATCTGGAAGACCGACGATCCGGAACTCACTCGGCGGATGCGCCGCTCGTACACCAACGCCGATCCCCAGCGGCGCGTCGCGGTGACATTGAGCGTACGGGCCGCCGTGGGCGAGCCGCTGTGCGTGCGGGCGCGGACCGCGACCGGAACGACGTGCGAAGTGCTGTCGGACGAGCCCTTGGCGGCGGCTCGCCAGCATCCGATCACGCGCGAGTTGCTGGAAGAAAAACTCGGACGCCTGGGCGGCACGGTCTATGAACTGGATCGGTTGGAGGCCGAGATCGTCGGCGGGCCGATGGTGCCGATGAGCGTGCTGGGCAAGGTTCGGCAGCGACTGAAGGAACTGCTGGACGCCTCGAGCGTGTTACTTCCGGCGCGGCGGATCGCACCGCCGATGGCCCTGGATCGCCTGCGCGCGGACAACCGGCCCCCCCCTGTCGCCGCACCGCTCCCAGACGCAACTCCGTCGCCCGTAGCCGCGTCTCGCCCAAACGCGATTTCGGGTCCCGAAGAGACCGAACTCCGCGTCCTCTGCCGCACGCTCGCCCAACTCGAGGCGGCCTTGTCGTGCGGCGCGCGTGCCGTCCAAGTCGAGTTCTCGGACATCCGGCAATACGCCGACGCGGTGCCGATGGCGCACGCGGTCCAGGCCCAGATCTACTTGGCGACGCCCCGGATCCAGAAGCCGAACGAAATGGGCCTGTTTCGAACCATGGCCCGTCACGGCGCCGACGGCATCCTGGTGCGCAATTTCGCCGGCTTGGTGTTCTTTGCCGCCGAGGGCTTGCCGTGCGTGGCCGATTTCTCGTTCAATGCCGCGAATGATTTGACGGTACATCAGCTGTGCCGCTTGGGCGCGTTGCGCGTCACGGCGTCCTATGATCTGAATCGCGACCAGTTGCTGGACCTGGTCGCCGCCAGCCCGCCGCAGTGGCTGGAGGTCGTGATCCATCAGCACATGCCGCTGTTCCATATGGAGCATTGCGTGTTCTGCGCCTTGTTATCGCCTGGCACGAACCACACCAACTGCGGCCGGCCGTGCGACGATCACCAAGTGCGATTGCGGGACCGGCTGAGTCTGGAGCACCTGTTGCAGGCCGACGTCGGCTGCCGCAACACGTTGTACAACGCCGTCGCGCAGAGCGGTGCCGAGGTCGTCCCGGAGTTGCTGGGCGCTGGCATGCGCCACTTTCGCATCGAATTGCTGGAGGAGACCGCGGATGAAGTTCGCCAGACGATCGGACTGTACCGAGATCTGCTGGAGGATCGCTTAACCGGCAAAGAAGTCTGGCGCCGGCTGAAGGCCGTCAATCGCGTCGGCGTCACGCGGGGTACGCTGGAGGAACGCCGCAATCCTCTGGCAATTTTGTGATCGCCGGCTGTCTCTTTGCAGCGACGAAACGGAGCGGTGACGGAGGCGACGCGTCTAAGTCATTCCGACAACATGCTCCACACGACTGCCAAAACAAAGATGATTACCAGGCAATCGAGAGCGAGCGTCAGCAGAACTCGACGGCGATTCCGGGGTGTCAGGGGCACTGTGCCCAGCGCGATGCGGCCCAATAGCCAAAGCGAATACAGCTGAAACGGCAGCAGGTACAATCCGATCACCGCGGCGTCGAAGGCGCGGTCCGCGATCTGATCCGAGGGAGACTTGGTTTGATCTTCCTCGGCATCGCTCTCCGCCTCCGCCTCATCCGTTTCAGAATCAGCATCGTCTTCGGCGCCCTCCGTTCGCCATTCCTCTTCGGTGATGGGAGCGGGTTCATGGGATTCAAGTTCCGCCAGGGCACGCTCGGCATCGTCCTCGGCCACTTGCAGTTTCACGCCGCCCACGGCAACACCAAGGTGCCAAGCCATTGTCATGGTCGCTTCGTCGGCAAGGAACGTGCGGATTCCCACCGCCTCGAGACGATTCCGGACGATGTTCGCTTCGGCCGGTGTGCCAAATGTTGCGACGGTTACCAACTGGGCGGACATGGTACGATGCTCATTCGAGGATTTCAAAGTCATCCAGCAGGATTCGGTCGGCGGCCGCGCCCGCGAAGGTCAACTTGACATTGTCCAGCGCGTCGCCGTCCAAGCTGGGACCGTCCATGCCCCAGCCCGCGCGGGCTTCGATCGCGCGGAATTCCACTTCGTGCCACTGGCCCGCCTTCAATCGTCCCAGACGATAGCGGCAGTTGTCCTTGTGTTTCTTCGACCAGATCATGACTTGCACGTCTCCGACGTCTCCGAGCGGCTTGAGCTTGAGGCGGACGGTGGTTGCGTCGGTGACCGGGCGGGAGAAGGCATCCCAAATCCAGACGCCCCCGGGGGGAAAGGCGTAGGCTTTCGAACCGTCCACGCCACCGTCGGCGATCTGACCGCCCTTGAACTTGCCGGGGCCGTCGTCAAACCGTTCGGCGAACGCCGACGCGGACGGCTCGGCGATCAGCAGACCCGGCGTCAACAGCGCGCTGCGAGACGGCGCGGCTCGTTTCTTACCACCCAAGGGGCGGCCTGTGACGGGCCCGATGTATTCGGTGGCGATCACCACGTCGTCGAACCAGACTTCCATTTTGCGATCTTCCGGGTGCGGGTCCTTGTTGTGCCGAGCCGGCTGGTCGGTGTTGTAATACAGCAGCCAAAAGCTGTTGTTTTTCAACTTGTCCGTCGTCCGCCAGCGGAAGCCGTCGAACCAGCCGTACAATTCGCCGTCGACCCAAAACGCCTGTACGCCGTCGGCCTTGTCCGGCGCCGAGTTCGCCTTCAGCATCACCTCGACACAGTACCAGCGTCCCGGTTCGATCGGCACCTGTTTGCCGTCGAACACCGAGCCCCATTTCGACTTCATTTCGTGCCAGTAGGTGTAGAAATTCCACACGCCCGGCGGCGGGTACTTGCCCCAGCGTCCCGTCGGTTCGATGCCGGTCGAGAACTTGGCGTCGCCCGGCGGCGTCTCGCCGGCCCCGCCCTTGGGCCACGGCTCCGGCGTGCGGTCGGCCACCAGATGCACGAAGTGATGGATGTAGCCGGTCCGCTCATGGAATTTGACGTAGAACCGGGCGAACATCGTATCGACGCCTTGGGTATGCGTGAACAAGTGCCCGTTGTCGCGGATCTGCAGCGAACGCACGCCCGGCGAACCGGCGTGGATATCGTCGCTGGATGCAATCTGCTCCGGATGCTGGATGCTTCCCCAGCGAGCCCCCATCTCTCGGACGGTTCCCATTTCAAAATCATCGACGAACAAGACGCGCGGATCCCGCTCGATCCCTTCGTCGCCCGGATACTGCGACGCCAGCCCGCCTTTTTCCGCGATTCGCGCCGCTTCGGAAATCGCGGCCGGATTCGGTTCTGCGGCCCACGCGGAAACAGCCAAAACGGTCGCAAACAAGAACAGTCCGACAATAGTGATACGGCAAGAAGCGAAGGTCATGACACATCTCTCCAAGAACGCGGTGACGTCGGTTCACGTCTGGTTCACCTGGCCAGATGCCAGCGTAGCACGCGGCGGCCGCGGAAAAAAGCCCTGCAGCAGAGCGAACGTCAGCAGAGCGAACGCGAATCGCCGCGACCCCCGCAGCAACTTCGTTTCGACCGCCCGGCCCGGCGGATCACACCGGCGAGTGTCCGTTTCGCAGTCGCCCGCTTGATTGCCGGCACCTTTCCAGGAAAAATGGCCGCAATGCTGCGTTTTCCTGCCCTCCATTTCCCTGCCACTCGTCCGCGAGCTATCGAGAAAGGAACTGCCATGAGAGCGAACGTTAACTCCGTCGGAGCCCTATTGGGATGCTGCCTGTTCGCCGCCGCGGCGTGGGCCGGGGAAGCCGCGTTCGAGCCTCCGCAGCCGCCGTGGCCAGCTCAGTACAAGATCAAACCGACCCAGGCCGAACGGCTGACCGAAGCCGACGTCGTCGGCCCCGACGGGATCGTGTATCCGAATTGGACCAAGTGCGGCGTGCAGGGCGGGATTCCGCAGGTCGCGGTCAAAGCGACGATCGAGGCCTTCGACGGCCGGGCGGATGACGGCTCGGACGATTCCGGCGCGTTGGACCGCGCGTGCGAGGCGGTCGCGGCTCAAGGCGGCGGCGCGGTGCTGCTGGACGCGGGCACCTATCATCTCGATTGGCCGGTGACCGTTCGCCACGACGGTGTTGTCATTCGGGGCCGCGGCGCGGACAAAACCAAGGTCATCTTTCGCTATGCGCTGCCGGCGGGCGGGGTTGCCTTTTACGGGCTCAAGGCGGGCGATCGCATCGGGAACAATACGCCGATCACCATGCACGCACGTCCGGCGGGACTAGCGGCGATGACAATCGAGGCCGGAAGCCGCGTGGTCCACCAGTGGAAACGCAGCACGCATTCGGGCAACACGTTCGCCACCACGATCCGGGCCGGCGAGATCATCAGCCGCTTGGCCGATGGCCCAACCGTGTTGCGAGGCGTCGCACAGTACCAGGACGGCTCGTCGTTGACCGCCGAGATCGCTGTGGTGCTGGACGGCGCGCTCGCCGAAACGCCGGGTGTGGCGGATTGGCGCGCGGCAATTCTGTTTGCGGGCCGCGGGCTGGATGGCCCGCGCATCGAATTGGCTCGCGACGGCCGCCGCGGCGAGCGGACGCTCGAATTGCGCAGCACGGCGGGCCTGACGCCGGGCGACTGTATCTTTATCGAGGCGCCGGCGGCGCCCGAATGGAAGCGGCTGACCAAGAACGCTTGCACCTGGGGCCGCTATCGCGAGTACCAGTTGCAGATCGAAAAGATCGACGGCCGCACGATCACGGTCAGCCAGCCGCTGCGAATCGAGTTTCCCGTCGCCGACGGCGCGTACGTTCGCCGCGTGGCGCCGATTCGAAACTGCGGCGTCGAGGACCTGTATCTGGAGCAGACCGAGAACCTGTGGATCAGCGGAGTGCTGTTCAATCAAGCCTGGAACTGCTGGGCCCGAGGCGTTACCGTGCGAAAGTGCGGCCGATTTCCGGTGTACGGCGCCCAGGCCAAGTGGTGCGAGATCCGCGATTGCGTGTTTGACGATGCGTGGTTCAAAGGCGGCGGCGGCACGGCATACGCCGGCTGGGACAACTGCTGGGACTGTCTGATGGAGAACGTCGAGACGTTCAAAATGAGGCATGGCCCGCTGTTTCAGTGGGCGGCCAGCGGGAACGTGATCCGGCAGAGCGTGTTCCACGAGAGCGATGCCCAATGGCACTCCGGATGGACGAACGAAAACCTGATCGAACAATGCGTGGTCGAATCTTCGACGGGCCACGGCGGTTACGGTTACGGCATGTGGGCATCGCCGCCGGAAGATACCGCCCACGGTCCCAACGGCCCTCGCAACGTCGTCTACAACTGCGACATCCGCTCGGCGCGAGCCGGATTATGGATGGGCGGAATGAACGAGAATTGGCTGATCCTGTACAACCGCTTCCTCGTCGGGAAAGGCCCCGGCGCGATGGCCAAAACGGCCAGTTTCGATCACATCTTGGCCGGCAACGTGTTCGTGTTGAACGATCCTCAAGCGGCGATGGTCCAGCTGGCTACGCCGGATTGCACGGGAATCGAGATTTTCGACAACCAACTGTACGGCGGCAATGGTCAGTTCGTCACCGGTGCGGGCCGCCCGGAGGTAATTGACGGCAATCAAGCCCAACCGTATCAGGACGCGCCACGCCCGCAACCCGCCGTGCCGTCGATCTACCAGTGGCAGCGCCGCGGTGCGTCAGGCCCGTCTGGGGCGAATCCCGGCGCTAGCGCTTCCAGCGCCGAATGATCTTCACTTTGGGGTCGTTCGGCAGTGCCCGCTCCAGTTGGTCGGCCCAAGTTTGGGCGCCGGCCGTCTTTCCTTCGGCTTGCGCGATAATTGCTTGGGCATAGCACAGCGCACTGAATTCGCTGATGTGAAATCTTTGCTGGTCCATCAAGGGATCGGCTAACTCCCGCGCCCGTTTCGTCTCGCCGCGAATCGCGAGAAGCACCGCCAGATTCGCCCGTCCGAAGAAGTAATCGGGATGCTCGCGATGGATTCGTTCGCCCATGGCCACCGCCTCCTCGCGGCGCCCCTGGACTTCGTAGGCTGCAGCCAAGTTGTTCAACAGTTCGGGTGCGTTCGGCTGGATTTTCAAAGCCCGTTCCAGCAGACCTTCCGCCCGGTCCGCGTCTCCATGTTCCAGGGCTTCGGTAGCATGGGAAAACAACGTGACGACTTCGCGCGGCCAGCCATGCTTGACCGGTTCGTGGTAGATCTCCCAGGCAAACAGAATCTGGTCATCCCATTCGCCGTGGCGCCAGATCTTCACTCGGCGGTCGGGCAACGCTCTTTTTTCGTTCAGGATCTGCAGCGATTTCATCCGCATCGAGTCGGGGCCGCGTTGGCCGAGGGCGAACGCGCGCAGGATGTCCAACATCGCGGGCTCGTCGCTCGTCGAGGCGATGAACCAAGCGAGCGTGCAGGCGTGCGGATCGCCGCGTTCCAGCAAAATCGGAATCAGACGCGGCAGTTGCGGGCACAGCTCCAAGACCCGACGGCGCACGTCCTTTTGTGGGACGGCTCCACGCTGCCCCGGCTTCATGTACCGATTCAGTTCGTCGTAGGCCAGCAAGGACAGCCAAACCTGGAAACCGACCGCCCACGATCCGTAACGCTCGCCGACGGGATCTTGCAGATCGCGCAGATTCCCTTTGGCAAATTCCGAGCCGGGGAACCAATTCAGGGCCTCCTGCCACAGACGCCGGGCCTCGGCCTCGTCGCCCCGCTCCATGTGCGCCGCCGCCGCAAAGTGGTACAGGACCGCGGCATCACTGCACGGAGGGCCGAACTCCGTCACTTTTGTTTGCGCTTGCTCAAAGACGTTCAGGACGCCCGCCGAGTCGCCCAACACGCTGAGCGTTTCGGCTGCCTTGGACCACGCCGCCAGGGTCCGCGAGCCCAGCGCTTTCAGCCGCTCGGCACAGGCTTGCGCCTCTGCGACGTCCCCTTGCAGGAACAGGAATCGGGCGAGGGTCGCCAGCGTGAAGCCGTTGTGAGGATCGTACGCCAGCCCGCGCCGGCACTGGGCGATCGCTTCGTCCAGACGCCCCAGGTGGAACAACGCCTCGGCCCGGTTGTTATGGGCCGCTGCGAAATGCGGGTATCGGGCCAGCAGTTGGTCTGCCCGCTCAACGACACGCTTGTACCCTCGTTCCATCAGGGCTTCCAAAATCCGCTCGTGAAGCAGGAGCATTTCCAGCGCATCGTCGCTGGTAAACTTGAATTCCTTCCGTTTGGCTTCGAGTTCGCTTTCCAGTTCGCCGATGGTTGTCAGCACGCCTTCACGGCGCGGATCGTGCGGCCAACGTTCCAGGAACTTGCGAAAGACCTGCAGCGCACAGGTGGGATGGTCGACGTACAGGTTCGCATAGGCAACCATGAGCAGCGCCTCACGGTGATCGGGTTCCAACTCGAGCAGCCGCCGGCAAACCTGCCAGAACTCGAAGGTATCGGTTTGTCGGCAAACGTCGGCCAACATCCACAATACTTCCTTGCGGCGTGGATAATCCGCGTCCAGTTGCTGCAAGTGCGCGTACGCATCGGCCAGCTTGCCCCGGTCGATCAAGCGCTGGGCGTAAGCCAGCGAGGGCAACAAATCGTAGCGGGATTTTTCACGAGTCTCTCGCCGTTTAGCACGGCGACGCAGTTCCTCCAACTGTTGCTTCTTGCGCCGCGACATCCTGCATGCCTCCTTTTTCGACGGACCGGCCTCCTTGGATCGCCGACTACCGCGTCGGCCGATCAAGCCGTTAATGTACCGGTTTTTAGGAGAAGGAACAGGGCGTATTGCTGATTGGATCGGTGTTGCTCGAAATACTAGGGGCAACTAACATGCCACGCGCGAGCGAGACCAACCCTCTCGCTGGCGCTGCGGGTGACGCGGCCCCCCTTGGGGTCGCCGATGTGTCGCCGAAGGCATCGATTTCTGCCGCCGATCACGGGAAAACCGCTCGCCAACGGGGATCGGGGATTGATCGGCACGGGTCCGTCGATTAGACAATGAGACTTTGCGTTCGTGTCCATGACGACGAGGAGACAGCCCATGCCCATGAAAAAGTTCATCAACGCTCCGGAAAACCTGACCGCGGAACTCCTGGAAGGCTTTGCTTTGGCACATCGCAACAAGATCGCGTTGCAAGGCAAAACGGTCCTGCGAGCGGTCTCCAAGAGCGCGGACAAGGTGGCCCTGGTGACGCTGGGCGGAGCCGGGCACGAACCGGCGCTGAGTGGCTTTGTCGGTGCGGGCATGTTGGACGCCAGCGTCGTGGGCGATATCTTCGCCGCGCCGGGGGCCCCTGCCGTGCTGGCGGCCCTCCAGGCCACGGCCCGCACGGCCGGAACGCTGCTGGTGATCCTGAATCACGCGGGCGACGTCATGGCGGGCGACATGGCATTCGACATGGCCATCCAGCAGGGGCTGAACGTGCAGAAGATCCTGACGCACGAGGATATCTCCGCGGGCAGAGACGCGCCGCTGGAACATCGCCGCGGCCTAGTCGGTTGTATCCCCTTGTACAAAATCGCCGGTGCGGCGGCCGAGGCCGGCCGAAGTTTGGACGAAGTGGCCGCGCTCGCCGCGCGATTCAGCGAAAACCTCCGCACGCTGGCCGTGGCGGTGACGGCCGCCACTCATCCTGCCAGCGGGGGGGCGATCGGCGACATCGCCGACGACGAAATGGAAGTCGGCATGGGCCAGCATGGCGAGGGCGGCGGCGGCGTGATGAAACTGGCCACCGCGGACCAGACCGCCCAAATCATGCTCGACAAACTCCTGGATACCATGAGCGTCCAGGCGGGCGACAAGCTGTTGGTGATGGTCAACGGCTCCGGCGCCACGACGCTGATGGAACAGTACATCCTGCTCCGGGCCGTCAACAAGCTGCTGGACGCCAAGGGCTTGGTCATGGCTCGTTCGCTGGTCGGCGAGTTCTTGACGGTCCAGGAGATGGGCGGCTTTCAGCTGTGCGTCGCCAAGCTTGATGACGAATTGATCGAGCTGTTCGATGCACCGTGCGATACGCCGGCTTGGACCGTGAAGTGATGCTTTTTGATGAGGTGTATGACGATGTCGGGAACCGTTGATTTTGACAGTCTGATCCACCTGTTCCGGACCGCCGCGGCTCGAGTCAAAGCCGGCGCCGACGAATTAGGCCGGTTGGATTCGGCGACCGGCGACGGCGATCATGGCGTGGCCATGACGCGGGCGATGGCGGCGATCGAAAAAGGCTTGGACGACTGCCAGGCTCGCCAGATCAAGACGTTGTTGCAAGGCGTGGCATGGTCCGTGATGAGTATCGATGCCGGAGCGACCGGGCCTTTGATGGGTTCGTTGCTCATGGGGATGGAAGAACCCGCCGGCGAGGCCGACGAGATCGATGCGGCACGGTTGGCGGCGATGTTTGCGGGCGGCCTGACCAAAATGAGGGCCGTCAGCAAAGCCGAGGTCGGGGACAAGACGATGCTCGATGCGCTGGTTCCGGCCGTCGAGGCGCTGCAAGCCTCCGCGGCCGCCGGCGATTCGATCACCGCGGGCCTGGTGGCCGCCGCCGCAGCGGCGCAAACGGGCGCCGAGAACACCAAGACGCTTCAAGCGCGTTTCGGCAAAGCCCGCAACCTGGGCGAGCGCAGCCTGGGGCATCAGGACCCGGGCGCGACGTCGATCGCGCTGCTGTTTCGCGGCCTCGCCGACGGGGCCGCATCCTTGGAAACCAACTGAAAGGAAGGCTTTACGCTATGGCGGAAATCGAAGGCAACAAGAGCGCCAAGGACTATGGTATCGGAATCCCGCAAGAGACGCCGGGCTTTCATGTCAAAGGATCGGCGGCTTACGACTGGGGAATGAAACATCGCCTGTCGCAGATCTTTCATCCTCGGACCGGACGGGTGGTCATGCTGGCTTTTGACCACGGTTACATCATGGGCCCGACCTCGGGACTGGAACGCGTCGACCTGACCATCGTGCCGCTGATCCCCTATGCCGACGTGCTGATGTGTACCCGCGGCATTCTACGGACGGTCGTCCCGCCGCAGTGCATCAAGCCTGTCGCGCTGCGGACCAGCGCGGGGGCCACCGTGCTGACCGAATTGAGCAAAGAACGCATCGGCGTCGATGTCGAAGACGCCCTGCGGCTGAACGCGTCCGCCCAAGCGGTGATGGCTTACATCGGCGCGCCGTTCGAACACGAGACCCTGGGCGTGCTGACCGACACGATCGACGCGGGCATGAAGTACGGGCTGCCGACGCTGGCGGTCACGGCCGTGGGCAAAGACATGGTTCGCGACGCCCGCTACCTGGGGATGTCCTGCCGCGTGTGCGCGGAGCTGGGCGCCCAATTCGTCAAGACCTATTACTGCGAACCGGATTTCGAGCAGATCACCGCAGCGTGTCCGGTGCCCGTGGTGATCGCCGGGGGAAAGAAGATCCCCGAGCCGGAGGCTCTCGAGCTGGCTTACAAGGCGATCGATCAAGGGGCCGCCGGAGTCGATATGGGCCGCAATATTTTTGGCGCCGAGTGTCCGGTGGCCATGATCCAAGCGGTGCGAGCCGTCGTGCATGAAGGCGAAAAGCCGGCGCAAGCTCTGGAGATGTACCAGACCCTGAAGCGCCAGCTGTCCTGAGATGATACCGCACCTCGTTACAGCACCCACGGTTCCCGCTTCGGCCGATCGATCCAGCGATTGGCCTCGTCGTCGCCGATGATCTCTTCTTTCACGGGATCGAATTTGAAGGCGCGGCGAGTCCAAAACGCGATGTTGGCCAGATGGCAGGTGGCCACGGTGCGGTGGGCGATTTCAATGTCGCGGAACGGCCGCTGGCGCGTTTTCACGCACTGCAGGAAATCACCGAAGATGCCGCGGCCCTTGTAGTTGGGGATGTAGATGTCGGGCGGCGCAGACCGCGGTTTGTCGCGGTCCGGCACTTCGCCGCGGGTGCCTTTGAACGCCAGGGGGCCGCCGCCCCACGCGCCCCCCAGGTACATGCGCACGCCGTTGGCGTACTTGAAAGTCAGTTGCGGGTACTCCTTGCCGTCCGGCGGGATGACTTCGACCGGCAGGGGCTGGTCGTACAATTGGGCGGCGAACAGCGCGCCGCCGATGTGATGGGCGCCCCAGTCGGTCATGCCGCCGCCGGAGAAGTCGCGGCAGCTGCGCCACGTGAACGGGTGATAGCCCTTGTTATAGGGCCGCCACGGGGCCGGACCCAGCCACCGGTCCCAATCCAGCCACTCGGGCACCGGCTCGGCGGGCAACGGCATCTCGTGGGACGGCCCGCCGATGTTGACCCAGACCTCCTGCAAGTCGCCGCACGTGCCGGACCACATCATGCGGTGATACCAGTTGTAGTCCTCCCACACGCGCTGGCTGCCACCGGAGAAAATGCGGCCGTAGCGCCGGGCCGTATCGACCATGATCCGCCCTTCGCGGACGGTCAGCGTTTCCGGCTTCTCGCAGTACACGTCCTTGCCGTTCCGCATCGCCTCGCAGGTGACCAGCGCGTGCCAATGATCGGGCGTCGCGCAGAATACGGCGTCGATGTCCGGCCGGGCACACAGTTCGCGATAATCGTGGTAGGCGCCGCAGCCCTGGTATGCGCCGCTCGCTTTCGCCTGGGCATAATGGTTGTCGACTCGCTCCTGGGCGCGTTCTCGGTGCCTGGTATCCACGTCGCAGACGGCCACCACCTGGACTTCGGGAAATCCCATGAAGCCGCCCATGTCGCCCATGCCTTGTCCGCCCACGCCGACGAAGCCCATCGTGATGCGCTCACTGGGCGCCGGACGTCCTTCCCCGCCGATGGCCGTTGCCGGAATGATATACGGGGCCGCCGCTGCCGCCCCCGCCGCGCTAAAGAACCTGCGCCGCGTTAGTTGCGATGGTTTCGTCGCCGTCATGGAACGTCCTCCCGTATAGGTATTAGTATCCGGCACGCGGCCGGGGCACCGGTTCTTGCCGCCGGCACAACAGCCAAGTCACGGCTCAGCCTATGTCCGCGACACGCGCTTGTCAATCGCCGCCGACAGCCGCCGATCACCGGCCATGCCCCAGCCTTCTCCTTGATCGTCAGGGACGCGCCGCCCCGAACACCGGCACCGGCAATTGCCCGGAACTCCAGCGCTGCGCTTCGTCGCTGTCCGCAGGTGCCGAGCGAATGCGGACGCGGAACGTGCGGGGGCCTGGACCGCGACCCGGTGCGGCGGCGATCCGCATCGGCTTGACGACATTCTGAGCCGCCAGCGGCGTGGTTTTGAGCAAGTCCAGTTTGGGGATCAACCACTCGGCGTACGTCGCGGCGTCCGTTTCGACGGTGACGTGGAAAGCCATCGTCCGCAGGGGCGACAGATTCATCAGCGCGCCTTGCACCTCCAGACGGCCGCCGACCGGGCCGGCCGTCTGGTGACTGACCGCCGTCAGCTGGACTTGTCCCAGGTTCTCTTCCGTCAGTGACATCCCTTTTCGCGCGGGCGGCTTCAGCACGATCTTCTGTTTCCGGCAAGCATCCTCCAACAGCGGCCGAAACTGGGACTGCATCTCGGCCAGCCGGTCTCCGAACGCTTGCTGAAAGTCGGCCAGACGCTGTTGCGGGCTGTCCTCCTGGAGCGGCTTCTTCTTGCCCAGCAGCCGCATGTAGGATCCGTATTCGGCTTTGTACCGAGTCACCAGCAGCCAATGCAGCCCCCAGGCTTGGCCATAGGCGCCGTCGATCGTGGCGTCGTTGCGAAACGCTTCGTCGCCAGCCACCAAAGCGCTCCAATCCACCTGTTGCGCCTCTAACGCTTGATTGGCATAGCGAGCGCTGATCTTGCCGGGACCGACGTTGATCTTCCCGGCGTTGCCTTCGAAGCCCGTGGCCAGTCCCTCGTCGAACCAGGTCGGGATCGGCGCCAGCCGCGGCAGGATCTTTCGCACGTAAACCTGCTGGTGGATGGCCTCGTGCAGGGGCGTGTCGAACGAGCGGCATTCTTCCAAACGGATGGCCAAGATATTGGTCAGCTTGGAATAAAAACCCGCGATTCGGCTCGCGAAATCTTCGTCGCGTGCCGTGGCGGCTGCGGCGAATTTGCCGAAGTCTTCCCGGGTCTCGAAGATCAATACGACCACGGGGTGCGTCGCCGCAGGCGTCTCGACCCGCGCATCGCGGGCATAGCGAGCAAAGGCGCCTTCGACGTTCTTCATAAACACCGCCACGTCCCGCAACAGCGCTTTGGCGGCGCCTTCGGATGTTCTGGGCAACGGCGAGCCCAGGACCAGCCCGATGACGAACGGATCTTGAAGGTAACTCCGAAAGCGTTCGGCCGTGAACTCCTGTTCCAACCGCGCGGCCATACCCGGGCCGTCCAGCGCGACCGGACCGGGGGACGGCACGCGTTTTTCCGCGGCCCCGCGCGGCACCAGATGATAGCGGCCGTCCGAAGTCTCCAAGATGTAAATGCCTTGGTCGGAGCCGACGAGCTTCGCCTCCAGTTCGACTGGCTGGCCCTCCGCGCTGCGATAGTGGAACGTGTCCGCACGGCACGCGGCCGCGGCCAGCAGAAGACCCAGGATAACAGACGGGAGCAGCCGAAACGGGTCTGTCGAGGGCCATGTTGTGCAATTCAGCGAGAACTTTTGCATCACAAAACCTCTCGGGATTCCCGGCCGTTTCTTCGGCCATTTCGTGGATGGAATGGTCGCGTTCTCGTCAGCCTGAGCGACCGAAAGAAACTGGCGGATCCCAAGGAAACCCGAAGCGTAAGCGAGGAAACGGACCAATTTCCGCATCCCTCGCTGATGCGCCGGGCGACTTTGTTCTTCCGATCGCCCTGCTCGTTCTGAGTTACCGCCCCGCCGGTGCGTCGTATTCCTCAAGCGACGGTCCGCCGCAACAGATCCACGGCGGCCGCGGCGGTCCGGCGTGCGGCCGTGGGCGTAAAGGGCGGATAGTCAAGGATTTTCGGGACGGTGATGGCCGAGTATTCACCCGCTTCATAAGCCCGCGGATCGGCAAGATAGCCGATGATCCCGTCCGCATACCCGACCGCCAACGTATGCGGCAACGGTGACTCGCGGGCGATCGCCAAACCGTAGTAGCTGTACAATTCGGCCGGATGGAAGATCATCGCCAGCGGGCCCAGCTGCAGGGCGCTCAACGTGATCGGCAGATGCGGTTGCGTCAGATCGCGCTGCGCGTTGCCTTGATACCAGTCGGCGGCGAAGCCGGCATCGACCCAAGGACCGCTGCGGCACTTGTCCGGATCCGAGCGATAAGCCTCGATCCAACTCTTGAACCGCTCCAGGTCATACGGGACCTGGAACGATTCGCTGGCCGAGCGGAGCCGATCGACCGCCAGCGGCGTCGCGTCGTTGATCGCGCGTTCCAGCGCCGGGGCAATCGCGGCGGTCGTCTGATTCGCTTCGCCCCGCCAATCGCGGCCGTCGCCCGGATTGACGTCGCCGCTGTGACCCTGAAGGAAGGAAGGCTCGAGCTGGTGCTTGTCGCGGATCCGCTCGGCGACCATGCCGGGCCAATCGGGTCCGGCCAAGTCGTCGGCAAAGCAGACGGCATGGGCGGAAAAATGGTACCACAACAAGTTGCGTTTCGGCGCGGCGCGGTGAAAGCACAAGGCGTGCAGCGTGGTATCGAGCCAGCGCTCGGCGTCTGTCGAGTCGGCGGTGAAATCGGGACTGGTCTTGAATTGCTTCGTGGTCCGATTGTGGTTGCCGCCGGCCACCTCGGTCTTGCCCAACAGGACCTCGGCCGGGGCCAAGTCAGCTTTGGCCAGCTTGATCGCCTCGATCGTGCGAGCTTCGACCACGGCCATGTACTCGACCGGCAGCGCGCCCCACTGACGAAGGAAACAGAAAGCGGGCATGGAGTGCGTGTGGGTCGCGCACAGCCGGATATTGGCCGCGGGGATCCCCGTCTGGGCGGCGGCTTGCTGCTGGATTCGGGCGGCCATTTCGTGACCGATCGTCGCCACGTCCAGCGAGCAGACGGCCACCTGGGTCTCGCCCAGGGACAGGATCAAAGCCCGCACGGCGGTCGCCTGGCGGATTCCCTTGACCCGCCGCTCGTTGCCCGGCTGGCGGTGAAATCCGCCCAGCTCGATGCCCAGCGGCGGCGTGATATCGACGACCCCCTCGCCGACCATCAGTTCCGGACGCCCTGGTGCCGCCCGACCGTGCGCCGCGGATAGCGTCAGCCCCGCTGCGCCGGCAGAGAGTACCGAGCCCAAGAATTCCCGCCGCCGTAAACTCGTATTCATCCCGCGTCCCATGATTCACCCTTTCTGCAAATCCGAATGTCAGAGTCTATGGAATACTCCGTCCAGTCCGCCTCGAACGCGCCAGCTTCACCGATTCCGTCTCCTTATTGAACGCGAAATGTGCTGCCTGCGGTAGCCCTCTGGACGGGACGTGGCCACAGCGTGCCTGTTGTCTCCAGATGTACCCGGTATTAGCCACTTGGGAGGAAGGCTGCTTTTCGCTTGGACGAGTCCTTGCCAGGATATCCCATTCGGTTCGGTGCGCCGTGGGTCACTCGACCATCACGCGGGCGGCCGGATGCGGTGAAATCCAAGCACCGCGGGGGCGTATTCGCGGACGTCCCACTGGCCCAGGTCGGCCAGCAGGGCGAAGTCGAAACGCTGGTCGGCTTCGACCACGAATTCACTTTCCGCAGGGGCGCGGCGGCACAGGCCGCTGATCAACGCGACCATATCCGCCGTCCGGTCCGTGTAAAAGGCATACGGCGGCGAACACAAGACGAGCCACGGCGGTTGGACAAAATCGTCCCAGTCGCGTTGTTGCCTCGGCCACAGGAAAGCGTCGCCCGCGTGCACGCGCACCCGGTCGCCGATTTCCAGTTGGGCGACATTTTGTTCGATCAATCGGGCCGTGGGAAAGTGCCGCTCGATCAGCGTCGCTCGCACCGCTCCACGGCTGAGCGCCTCCAGGCTCAAAGCACCCGTACCCGCGAACAAGTCGATGACATGCTTGCCCACGACCGCAGTTGCCAGAACATCGAACACGGCTTCACGAAGCCGGTCTTTCATCGGCCGCGTCCGCGGATCACCGCTGTACAGAATACTGCGGCCGCGCATCTTGCCGCCGATAATCCGCAACGGTTTGGCCAGCGGAGGCGCGGCGTCCGGACCGCGTGAAGCCAGAGGCCGCGAACTTTTTCGCTTTGACATCGTATATCCGAGGATCCAGGCGTTAAAACGCCAACATGGTAAAAACGCACGCAACAACGCCCTTGCCCCAAGCAGGGCGTCTTTTCACGGCGGCAGACTATGGTAACCTTTTTGCTTTCCAGACACTGGTTGCAACCATCCGGAGGTTCGTTCGATGTTCCGACATTGGCTTGGTTTTGTACAGCCCCTTGCCGTTAGTTTTGCTGTTTTGGCGGTCGTGACAACCGGGATGGCTCAGGAAACGCCAGATTCCTCCAGTCCGCCTACAGAACCGGCCGCAGCAGCAGCCGATGCGGAACCGGCGCCCCCGCCTCCCGAAGCGGCTGTGCCCGAAGCGAAACAGCAGGAATCTCCAGCCAAGTCCGAGGAGACAACCGAGCCGAAATCGGATCCGAAACCGGATCCGAAACCCGAGCCGAAATCCGAGCCGAAAACGGATCCGAAACCCGAGCCGAAACCGGAAAGCGTCGCGGATGCCGATAGTTCCGCCGCCGAGTTTGCTGCAAAACTGGCCGAGTGGAAGGAAGTCATCAAGGACCTTCGCAGGCTTCGCATCGACTACAGGACGTCCGCCCCAGATAAAGTGGAGGAAATTCGAGCGAAATGGAGCGAGACCGTTGGCCGGGCGGAGGCATTGATTGAAACGCTTCGTGACGCCGGCCAAGCGGCCTATGTGGCCGCTCCGAACGCCGATGAAGCGTTGACGGAATTCCTGCTTAAGCTCTTGGCCGACGACGTGGCTCGGGATAATTACGAGCCGGCGGCCAGCTTGGCAAAGACGCTGCTGGACAACGGTTGCGAAAAAAAGGAAGTGTTCGATCCCGCCGCCATCGCGGCCTTTGCCACCAACGATTTTGACGCCGCGGAAACGTGGTCCAAGCGAGCCCAGAGCCAGGGCACGCTGAGCGAAACCGGCGCGAAGAACATGAGCAGCATCCCGGCCTATAAGAAATACTGGGAGGAAGAGCACCAGATTCGCCAGAAGGAGGCCGAGCAGAATGATCTGCCGCGGATCCGTCTGAATACCAGCCAGGGAGAGATCATCGTCGAATTGTTTGAAAACGAGGCCCCCGAAGCGGTCGGAAACTTTGTCAGCCTCGTGGAACGGAAATTCTACGACGGCTTGGTGTTCCACCGCGTTCTGCCAGGCTTCATGGCCCAAGGCGGATGCCCGCGCGGGGACGGCACGGGAGACCCCGGATACAAGATCTATTGCGAATGTTACCAGGACAACCATCGCAAACATTTTCGCGGCACACTGAGTATGGCTCATGCCGGACGCGATACCGGCGGTTCTCAGTTTTTCATTACCTTTGTGCCGACGCCGCATTTGAATGGCAAGCACACCGCATTCGGCCGCGTTGTTGAAGGCATGGACGTCCTGGCCAAGTTGCAGCGGATCGATCCAGAAAACAAAGAGCCCTCGCCGATCCTCGACAAAATCATCACGGCCGAAGTGATCCGTAAACGGGACCACGAATATCAGCCGCGCAAGGTGGAGAGGCCGCAATAACTGGGTTATGAAAATCTGCGGCCCGATCCGGCGTCTGATGCTGATCCTCGGCGTTTTGCTGTCGTCGTTCTGCCCCGCGTTGGTCCAAACGCCGCTCGGTGCCGCAGACCCGCTGGCCGCGGGCTTTCTGAACCCGCCCGACCAGGCTCGGCCGACGACCTACTGGTTGTGGTTGAACGGCTATGTGAACCGCGGCGATGTCGAGCGGGAATTGAAAACGCTGCACGAGGCCGGGTTTCGCGGCGTGTGCATTTTTGACATGGGAGGTCGCGGTGACTCGGCGGGGCTACCTCCGGCCGGACCGGCGTTTCTGGACGATGACTCGATCGCCGATCTGGACCATGCCATTCGCGTCGCGGGCCGCCTGGGGATGGAAGTCCAGCTGTCCGTGGCCAGCAGCTGGGACATGGGCGGGGCGTGGGTCGAGCCGCAGCACGCCAGTATGGGACTGTTCCAGAGCCGAGTCGCCGTCGCAGGGCCGCAGGAATTTGACGAAGTACTGCCGTTCCCGGCGGTGCCCGCCAAGGCGCCGCGGGATGCTGATGGCAAGTTGCATTTTTCCGCGACGCCGCGGTGCTGGCCGTCCCTGCCAACCGGCGGCGTTCGGGACATGACTTTGTGTTTCGCCTGGATTCGCCCGAAACGCAGACACTGAGCCACGCCATGCTATACAACACGCCCAGCGACGATCCCCAGCGCCACGGGCCGTTGCAGCTGTTCACCAAAGACTTCGCGATCGCCGTTTCCGAAAGCGGTCCCGCGGACGACGAGTTTCGCGAGGTGCTGCGGGCGTCGCTCGAACCGCACACCGATCCGCAGCGGTTCGAGTTGCCGCCGGTCAAAGCACGCTGGGCTCGGCTGCGGATTTTCAGCGGTCACAACGAGCATTTCGACCGGGTTCAACTGGGCGAGTTCGAATTGTTCAACACCAGCGGCCTCAACGTCGCCGCGTCGCACGTGGCGGACCGCACCCGCGACGGGGCCGAGTTGATCGGCTACGGGTCGGCGCTGGGCCACGACGGCAACTGGACTGCGGACGGCATCCACGACGGCCGCAAATCCGGACCACGCGGCAGCTGGTCGTCGGCCGGTCCGCCGCCGGTGGTGATCGAGTCGTTGGACGCCGTAATTGACTTGACACCCCGCAGCGGCGCCGACGGACGTCTGCGGTGGCAGGTCCCGCCCGGCCGCTGGGAGATCCAACGCTTTGGCTGTGCCAACACGGGCGAGTTGCTCAAGGTTCCCAGTCCCAACTCGAACGGGCTGGCGACGGATCATTTCAGCCGCGAAGCAACGCGAGTCTTTCTGGAACACGTGATCGGACGGCTGATCGCGTTGGAGACGTCTGCGTGGATGATCTGCCCAGCCCGCGGGAATTGGCGGGAGCGTGGCAAGTTGGCTTCCGCGATCCGTTCGGCCAGACCCGCGAAGCGGAGTTCGAGCAGTTGACGTCCTGGGCCACGCATCCCGAAGATACGATTCGGCATTTCTCCGGGATCGGCAGTTACCGTCGGCAATGCGAGGTGCCCGCGGACTGGTTGCGTGAGAATCGTCGCGTGCTGCTGGACCTGGGGCGGCTGTGGACCGTCGGCGAGGTGTTGGTGAACGGCCGCTCGCTGGGCGTGCTGTGGAAACCGCCTTATGTGGTCGACGTTACCGATACCGTCCGAGCGGGCGAGAACCGGTTGGAGATCCGAGTCGCCAATACGTGGTCCAACCGCCTGGTGGGCGACGCACGCTTGCCGCCGGAGGAGCGTCAGACGCGGACCAACGTGACGCACAACAACGGGGTTGCTTGGCGGGATACGCCGCTGTTGGACAGCGGGCTGTTCGGCCCGGTACGCATCGTCCCGATCGAAATCGTCACCGTCGCCGTCGGGCAACGCCAACCGACGGCTCGACCGTAGTGACGCTCGCAAGGTCAGGTTGGCAGAAAAGCGAGGAAACAACTGTCCGCGGGGCGGACAGGTGCAATTTTCTTGGCGCTGTTTGCCTACGGATTGGCCGCCGGTCCCTCGCTGGACGGTTGTTCGGCCTCGCCTTCAGCCGATGTCGATTTGGCCTCTTCCGTTGCGGGTTTGGACTCGTCCGCCGGTTTGGCTTCGTCCGCCGGCTTGGGCGTCGGTTGCGATTTCGTAGCGTCCGGCGCGTCGGTTTGGGTGTCGGGCTTGGCGTCGTCCGGCGGTGGCTGCTCGCTGGGCTCCTTGGCGGCCGGCTCCATCGTTTCGGGCGCTTCATCCGGCGTGATCGATTCGCCGAGTTGCTGATACAACTCTCTCAGCCCTTCGTCGCGTTCCTGGCTCTTTCGCACGAGATCGACCAGCGGAAAGTCGGCCGGTACTTCTTCGTCCAATTGCTGCAACAGTCGCTGATAACGCTTGATCGCGCTGGTCAGCTCTTCGGCCGAAATATCATCCATCAAGCGGGGATACTGGTCGTAGATCTTTCGCCACTGCTGCCAGGATGCCTCATACAGGGTGCGAGCCGCCTCCAGGTCGGCTGCGTCGTGGGCCTGCTGGGCTTTGTACAGGAACTCGCGCGCATCGACGGCAGCTTTGGTCTGCTCGGCCTCGCAACGGATTGCCCAGTAATCGTAGTTGACGATGCTGCGATAGTGCGAGGTGCGCGAGGACATCAACTCCTGGTTATTCAATCGTTCGACCAGCTTGATTGCCGACGCACGATTGGCTTCGGGGGCTCGTTCGGCCACTTCCCTGTGAGTGACGCTCGTTCGCCCTAGCGCGTCTATTTGCTGGCGGTAGGTGTCGTCGGTCAGCTGATCTTCAGGGATGTCAAGCGCCGCGCGAAGTTCCGGATCAAGGTCGGCGATCTTCTCTTGCTTTATCTGCTCGCGGATTCCCGGCGCCAATTGCTCCAGCCGCTCGCGCATTCGCGCGAGTTCGTCGTTCACTTGCTCGTACTCGCCCAGCCGCACGTTATGGCCCCACGACGTGGGAATCTGGCGGCGTCCGTACTGCGCCCAGCCTTGTCCGGCCTCATACCAGGACTGCTGAGCGGTCTGGCCGAGCACGCCTTCTTCTTCGATGGTGGTCGAATAGTTGATCATTGACATGGGGTTGTCCGCATGGAAGATCAACGGACTCTTGCCTTTGAGGACCATCCCGGCATCCACGGCCCGCTCGGCCCGCTGATACCACAACTGGCTGACGAGCCAATTATCCGGCCGGCCATCCCAGCCATGGCCTTTGTCGACGGGCACTTCGCTGTTCAGCGAGTCATGAAAGTCCATGTCCTGGCGGAACAACTCGCGAAACTGCACGTGCTCGTCGGCCCGGCCGATCTTTTGACCGGTGATCCAGCCGGTGTAATGCAACAGCCGCGGGTTCTCGCGATTCTTACGGATGCCTTCGACGAGAAAATCGATGCCTTTCTTGACCCAATGATAGCGCATCCGGTAGTCGTCGAATTCAACCGACACATTGTAGGACAAGTTGTGAGACTGGTGCTCCCAGACGGTGATGAAGTTCGGCTGCAGCTTGGTGATCTGGTTCAGAGTCGCCGACAGGCCCTCCCAGTCCTCCTTTTTCTTGTACTCGAAACTCTTCTCCCACAACAGGTTCGCTGCCACGCCGCGCAGTCCCAAGGTCGCCAGCTTGATCGATTCGCCGGCCGGGTCGATCTCGCCCAGTTCCGCTTGCGACAAGTTATTGTGAGCCCGCAGCTGGGCCAACACGCCGCCCGGACTGCTGCCCGTCGCCGTGCGTGTTGCCGGCTGGCCGATCCAAAATAGGGGGAACAGCAGCAGCACGATCACGCCGATGTAAACGACTTTACGCCAAAAGGAAATGTCCCGGCTCATGCCGCGATCTCCCGTGATTTCAAGAAGAAGTTGCCGTAGATGCACAGCACCACGAAATACGCCAGGGCGATCAGACAGTGCTGGGCCAGGAGATTTCCGTCAATGTTGAATCCGTAGGCCACGAACCGCGACGTGTCGAGTGTTCGGTAATCGGGGAAGACGCTTGCCGCCAGCCACATAAAGGCCATCAGCACGGTATCGACCCCTTTGATCGTCCATTCGACCGCCTTGCCCATATCGAGTTCGATGGTCTGGTTCATTTGCAGGACGATTCGGACGAACGACTCCAGGGGCCCGCCGCCCACCTGTTCGCCCGTCGCCACGCTGATAATGAAATCGCGGAACAAGCCGACGACCAGTGTCGAACCGGTTGCGAACAGGGCCACGGCGCCGCTGAGGAACGTGCTGAGCATTACGCCAAAGCAGGTCGCGATGAGCATCTGCAGCCAAATACCGGCGTACGCCTTGCCATAATTCAGAACGAAGGGTGCATCGCCGCCGCGAACGTACACGTCTGCCTGGGCCATGCCGAAATACTGCGACCGCTCGGAACACTGGATCCAAACGTCAACATTGCCTTCCTCGTCCACGAGGCTATCGAACAAGTCGATGTCCTTGAGCGTGCCGTCGGCTTCGACCGCTTTCAGTTTCCGCGGAACCTCGTGGCGATACAGCGTGAACTCTCGGGCGGTAAACGGGATCGGTTCGCTGCTCAGCCCGGTCCGCGGATGCTTGACGGTGATCGATCCCAAGATCCCGGAGACGATGTCGCCTTTGTAAGTGCGAAATACGCTGATGTTCATTTCCAGCGGCAGGCCGTCCGGAAAGGCGGACGGGGTAATCCCGGAGAAGGTCCACGCAGCCGAAGCCAGCGAACCGCCTTCGATGTACTTCCGATACGACCATTCCTTGCCCACACTGATGCCCTCCCCCTGGCGCCCGGTCCGGTCCATAAACCGCAGCTTGCCGTACTTCGGCACGCGTGCCACGAGAGCTCCCTGGGGGGAACCGACGACAAAACCGCGCTCGCTGCCGTCCTCCGTCATCCGGACTTCGTGATCGTGATCCCTGACGAAATCGGTCCGCCCGCGGCCTTCAGCGTCCAGCGTAACCTGATGGCGGTGATGCGAGCTGCGGCTGGTCACGCCGTCCCAAATCCCCTGGCCGCCGCCCGCCCGCTCCATGTCCTCGGCGGCAATCTCGTGGCGATGCGCCAAGCCGCGAACCACGAACCCGTAACTGACCATTCCCATCAAGGCGAGGATCACCGAGTTGACAAGGACGACGCCCAAGATCCGCCCGAGCACAATTTCGCCGGATCGCACCGGTTTGGTCACCACGGTGTAGATCGTCTTCGACTTGATGTCCGCCGGCAGACTGAAGGTGCTCAACAAGATCGCCAGCACCAGGATCATCAACTGGGTGGCGGTCAGCATAAAGCTCAAATACAGCCGTGCCGGATGATCGCTCGCCGTATCGAGGAACCAGCCGGCGAACAACAACACGATGGCAAAGATCGCAAATCCGATCAGTACGCGCCGCCGCAACGCCTCTTGGATGGACAGACGCGTCATGGCCCAAATCCGCCGCCAGCTGGTTCCCGGCAGGTCGGAGGAAACGGCCGTCGCAATCGCCTTGGCCACCGCGTAAAAGCCCTCGCCCGGGCCCAGGCGGATCGCCATCCGCAGGTAAGCGGCGAAAATCGTCACCACGGACAAGGCGGCCACGATCGCGATGAACACGACCAGCGCCCCGGGGCCGCGCAAGCTGGGAAACAGCCAGTCCGCCAACGGAAGAATTTCTTTTTCCAGTTCCATACGACCTACTCTCCCTCGCGAGCGCGGCGTCCGGGATGAGCCTCGCTGTCCTGCACGATCTTCAAAAACAAATCTTCCAAGGTCGTCGTGGGGTTGGCCATGCTCAGCAACTGGCCACCGCTCCGCTCGATCACTTGACGGACTTCACGCTGGGCTTGATCCGACAGCCCGCGAACTTGGATCTGCGTGACGTCCTGGACCGTCAGCAGGCGGTCGACGCGCCCCAGCTCCTTGAGTTCGCCTTGGTATAAAATGGCGATCCGGTCGCAAACGTCCTGGACGTCCGCCAGCAGATGGCTGCACATCAGCACGGTCTTGCCCTGTTCGCGCAGCTTCAGGATCATGTCCTTCATCTGCCGAGTTCCGATGGGATCCAATCCAGTCGTCGGCTCGTCCAAGACAATCAATTCCGGATCGTTGATCAAGGCTTGCGCCAATCCGATCCGGCGCGTCATTCCTTTGGAGTACTCCTTCAACTGCCGCCGCCGAGCCCGGTTCAGCCCGACCTGTTCGATCAACTCGTCGACCCGCTGCCGGCGCAGCGAAGCGGGCATATCGAACAAGCGGCCGTAGAAGTCCAGCGTCTCCTCGGCGTTGAGGAACTTGTACAAGTACGATTCTTCGGGCAGATAGCCGATCCGCTCGTTCTTGGCGACGTCACTCGCGTCCTTTTCGAATACCAGCGCGCGGCCGCTGGTGGGAAACAGCAGCCCCAAGATCAGTTTGATCGTGGTCGTCTTTCCCGAGCCGTTGGGTCCCAACAGTCCGAAGATCTCGCCGCGGCGGATTTCCAGGTCAAGCGCTTTCAATGCCTGTACTTTTTGACGGCCCCAAAAGTCGCGATACGTTTTCGAAAGATTGCGCGTTTCGATGATGACGTCGGAATCGAGTCCCGATGCCCCCCCAGCCACAAGGGGCGCGGTTCCCGCTGCGGCGACTGGCATGTCCATGAAGTTTCTCCGTGGATTTCGAGTTTAGACGTAAGTACGCTGCTCACGCCAAGTTGGTTCGCTCGACGGGCAAGAAACAGCGTGCCGCCCACGATCTCAGCGAGAATTCCCTCTTCCGCTTCGAAAAACATAACTATAAACGCCCGCCGGCTTGTTGCAAGGGAAGCGCCGTGCCAAAAGCCCTGCTTTGACTCGGTTGTTCACCGATCCGGAAACGGCTAAACTGTTTCGCTTCGCAGCTGGACATGGCATCCATCAAACAAGGAGTCACTCGTATGATCCGCGTCGGACTTGCCGGAATTGGCTTCATGGGCTGGATTCATTACCTGGGCTACCAGCGGACGGACGGGGTCGAACTGGTCGCCGTCTCCGAGCCGAACGAGAAACGCCTGCACGGTGATTGGCGGGACATCAAAGGTAATTTCGGGCCGCCCGGGGAAGTGGTGGACTTGTCCCAAGTCGCCAAGTACGCGGATTATCGCGACATGCTGGCGGATCCCAACGTGGACGTTGTCGATTGCTGTCTGCCGCCGGCGATGCATGCTCAAGCCGCAGTTGCCGCTTCCCAAGCGGGAAAACACGTCTTCTGCGAAAAGCCGATGGCTCTGACGACCGGCGGTTGCCAGGAGATGGTCCAAGCGGCCGCGACCGCCGGAAAGCAGTTGTTTATCGGTCACGTGCTTCCGTTTTTTCCCGAGTATGCCCATGCCATCCAACTGATCCGTAGCGGCCAGTACGGCAAGCTGCTGGGCGGCACGTTCAAACGAGTCATTTCCGACCCTGCTTGGATGACCGATTTTTGGGATCCGAATCGCTGTGGCGGCCCGCTTATTGATCTCCACGTCCACGACGCCCACCTGATTCGATTGCTGTTCGGAATGCCCACCGCGCTGTCCAGCGCCGGGCGATTGCGGGGCGACGTCGTCGAATACTGCAACACCACGTTTCATTTCGGCGATCCGTCGCTGGTCGTCAGCGCCGTCAGTGGCGTGATCAACCAGCAGGGCCGGGCCTTTACGCATGGATTCGAAATTCATCTGGAAAAAGCCACCATGCACTACGAGTTCGCCGGGTTTAGCGACAAGGCCGAATTGATGCCGCTGAAGATCCTGACGGACGATGGCCAAGTCCTCCGCCCCGAAATCGGCGGTGGGGATCCCTCCGAAGCGTTCGGAGGCGAAATCGCCGAAGTTGTCAAGTGCATTGAGGCCAACCAGCCGTCTCCCACCCTGTCCGGCGACTTGGCTCGCGATGCGATCATCCTGTGCCACAAGCAGACCGAATCCGTCAAGGCGGGAGGGATGGTGGAAATCTGACCGCAGGATCGTTCGATTCGTCCGCCCGCAGCCGCAACCGCAGAAAATTCAACGCTTCTTTGACGGTCCGCGGCAGGAGGATGTCCGGGTGGCCGGCGTAGGGCGTCGAGTGACCGTAGACGGCCGCGGGGCCGGCGGCCGCGATGTACACCGGCGGCGGTCCGGATGACGATTCGACCTGCGGCGGAAATGGTCCCAAGGCCAGCGCGTAATCCGTGTGGAAGAAGGTTCGGCAACTGGCGGCGAGCGCCTGTAGGCCGGTTTCCGTCAGCGGCGATTGGATTTCGGCGACGGCGCCGGCATTCCTGAGCGCACGTGCAATGGAGACCGGATCGCGAAGCACCCATCCGCCGCGATGGACGCAACGCTCGGGATCGGCGGCGCTGAGCCACTGGGCCAGCGTGCCGCCGGAATCGCATTCCACGGTCGCCAGCGTTTGGCCGCGCCGCTCCAGCAGGCGGATGACGACGTCCTGTAGCGTGTCGCCGTCCTCGCCGAAAATGTAATCGCTCAGGCATTGATAGATCGTGTCTGCTGTCGGTTGCATGGCGGCGTAGCAAGCTTCGGGCGCCGTGCCTTGGGCCGTGATCCGCAGCGTAATCGTCGCTTGGCTGGCCGTAATCCCGACCGCCGGTACGCGACCGCGGCGAATCAGGTCGGGCAACATGGCTTCGATCGCGCTTTCGCCCGTGCCGTAGCAATGGATCGCCCGATGCCGGATCACGCCACGGTTATCGCCACCGAGGCCGGCCAACGAGTTCCGGACCGTCGCCGCCCACATGTCATGCATCTCGGCGGGCACGCCCGGCAGGGCGAAGATCCGTGCCGGGGGGCGGCCGCTACGCGGCACCTGGATGTCAATTCCCGGCGCCGTGCCATGAGGATTGGGGATCGGCCGGCTGCCGCGCGGGAACATCGCTTGGACGGCGTTCCGCTCGGGCATCTCGCGGCCGCGGCAAGCGAACAGGGCCCGAATCTGTTCCAGCACCGATTCGTCCCGCGTCAAGTCCACGCCACACGCGGCGGCAATGCACTCGCGCGTCAAGTCGTCCGCCGTGGGGCCCAGCCCGCCGGTGCTGACGATCACGTCCGCGCGTTGAATCGCGTGGCGAAACACGTCGCAGCCGGCGGCTAAGTCGTCGCCGGCCGTGGTATGAAACAGCACTCGGATTCCGCATTCGGCCAGTTCCCGGCTGAGCCACTGGCTGTTCGTATCCAGCCGCTGACCGCTGGTCAATTCGTCCCCCAAGGCGATGATTTCGGCTTGCATCGTACTTTCAGAACGTGAAGATGGCGTCGATGGCGAAGATCAGGGAATTATCCGGCATGGTCGCAATCGGCGGCCGGCACCAGACGCAGCTCATGCCCCGAGCGAGGGCTGCGATAGTAGTTGAAGAGGGCGCCATACGGCTGATCTTGCGGAGCATGCAGATATAGGCCCAGCGGGCCCCATTTGCTTTCTACGAGGATCAGGCCGTCGGTTCCCACAAATCGCACCAAGCCCGTATGCCGCACGCGTCCCATGTTGCCGCGGTAGATGACCACGTCGCCTTCCTGAACATCGTGAACGACTTGATATCCGTTATCCGCCAAAATCGTCTCCACGTCTTCCGTCGCAACGCCGAACCGGCCGGCTGTGAAGACCCAGCCATGGCAGTTACAGGCGGCATCCGGCCCCGCCACGCGGATGACTTTCTGCGACAAGTACTCGCCGTCGACCAACAACTCGTCGAGCACGACCGGCGAATCAACCACGTCATACTGGAAAAGGCCGACCTTTGTTCCCAGGTCCGTGACGGCGCACGGGAAACTGGCGTCCATTCGCGTCATGGGGCCGGGATCGACCAACAATGCCGACAGCGCCGGTACGCGATTGATGCGATAAGCATAGACCAGCGAAACAACCGGCCAGAGCGCCAGCAAAAGGCCCCAAATGACCACGGCTTTGGAAAGCCGCCGCGTTCCCCAGCTGAGTAGAGCTGGATGAGCCGCGAAGACCAGCAGACACGCAATTGCTACGGCAAAGAGCGGCAGCACGATGTCAACGGGTCGGCCGGTCCGCCACAAAATACCCGCAAGCAGGGAAATCCCCAAGAACAGAACACCGCCAAAGAGGCGACTGGCCCCGCAGCCGAAACGAGCCGCCAGCCAAATGCCGGCCAAGGCGACGAGCGATCCGCCAACGCCGAACCACAGAACGGTGAATAAATAGAAATCGCCTGTTCCTGGCTGCATGATGTTGAAGCCTCGTCCAACCGCGAGTCCGAACCGAAACACGATTTGGCGAAAAATCGTGGGAGCCTAACAAGGTGGCGCTGTGGAGAATCCCAACCGTCGCGCCAGTCGAACGGGACTCTGTTCCGGCAGGTACTGTCAAGTATACCGATGTCAATGGAATTTTGACAGCGGTAATCGCGTCGCGTCCTCTATTATCTGCCCGCGCCCGGTTTTCGTGACGCATCCGTTGGAGGCAGCTCCAGCCGGTGATCGGATTGGACCGTTTGGCTGGAGGCCGCGCATTACTGTGGGCGCCCGCACGGCCGCATTTGGCGTCGATAAGCCACGCCCAATACAGAGAGTGGCCGCAGCTTTCCCGCGGCCGGTGCGCAACATGACGCCGATGCGCAACATGACAGCGACGCCACGGTCCTGTGGCGGATGGACAAACGGCTACCGTTTCGAGAATTGGACGCCGCGACGAGCGCCGTGCAAACCGTACTTCTTTCGCTCTTTCATCCGCGAATCGCGCGTGAGGTAATGGCCGTCTCGCAACACCGGAAACAGGCCGGAATCGTAGCTGATCAGGGCCCGCGCAATTCCCATCCGGCATGCGCCTGCTTGTCCGGACGGACCGCCGCCGTTCACGCGAATCACGACATCCACGCTGTCAATCTTGTCGGTAGCATGCAGGACATCGAGAACGGCTCGGCGGTCTCCTTCGACGTGAAAGAAATCTTCCAGCGGACGGCTGTTTATCATGATCTTGCCGCTCCCGGCGCGAACTCGCACGCGAGCCACCGCCGTCTTCCGTCGCCCCGTCCCCAAAGCATCGCCTGTGATCTTGTCTGTCTTTACCGCGACCATGTTTTTCCTGCGATTCGATTAAAAATGCCTTCACACGTGAACGCGTCTATCCGGCAGACGCGGAATGCGGACCGGGAATCCTACTTGATCGCCAGTTCCAACAGCTCCGGTTGCTGAGCCTGATGCTGATGCTCCGTCCCCGCATAGATCTTGAGCTTGCCAAGCATCTTGCGCGCCAAGCTGTTCTTGGGCAGCATTCGCCGCACGGCCTCACGCAGAATCCGATCCGGGTGCCGCTGCAGCCGTTTGCCTGCGGTTTCAGTGCGCAAGCCCGTATAGCCCGTGTACCATGTGTACTGCTTGTCAGACCACTTGTTTCCCGTAAAAACAACCTTCTCGGCATTGATTACGATCACGTAATCTCCGGTATCCACATGCGGCGTGTAGGTCGGCCGATGTTTGCCCATCAGGATCGTGGCAATGTCGCTGGCCAAACGCCCGACAACTTTGTCGGTCGCATCGACCAACCACCACTTCTGTTCGACTTCGCCCGGTTTGGCCATGAACGATTTCGTGCCAGTCAAATGTCATCACCTCCAGGGTCCGGCTATCAAAGCCAAACCCACATCCAAGAGCTTCCGCAACGCTACGAAAGGTCGTAGTGTAACGAGCCTTCCTCGAACGATCAAGGGTCGCTGACGTCAGCGGACGGAAAAAGATCCTATTTCGGATCCAAGCGTTGGGCCTGTATTCGGACGTTGGGCTGGAGAGCATGTTTGTCGTACAGCTTGTACGCCTCGGGCTGGTTTTCTTTCAATTCATTTCGGCTATTGGCCGAGAAACGCTCGGTGGTTTGCTTTCCGTCTTTCGTCTGGGTGACTTCGATTTGCACGCTGCCCACAGCGGTCTCAACGATTTTGACCTTCAAGTCGTTATCTGTAGCCTCGATCTGTTTCATCCCATTTCTGATTTCAACTCGCCGTTCTATCCGCCGTTGATTGCCGCCCAAGCCATTGGCTTGGATTTGCAGCTGAACGTGCTGTCCGCCGATCGGCCCGGCCTGGATCAGAGCGGGCGGGGCACCCGCAGGATTGGGCTTCGCCGGATTCAGAGCATCGTTCGCCACCCGCGCGGCCGGATGGCCGCTGGCGGCGATTTTTTCCAAAGCTTGCCGAGCCGCGTTCCTGCCTGTCTCGTCTCCTTTCCGACTGTGTTTTCGCAGGATTTCGATCGCCCGCAACGTTGCTTCGCGACTGGTTCCCGTCGCCGCCTCGATCAACGTGGGAAAAGCCTGCTTGCCCGCTTGTTCAAGACACCGAGACGCTTCGTTGCGTTCGGCGAAGCGATCGGAATCCAATTTCCGAAGCCATTCGGAAAAATCGCCATGTTTTTCGTTTTCGATCGACGAATCCCCCTCCGATGCGAGCGCTTCCGTCCAGCAACGATCAGCGATCCCCAGGAATCCCAACAGGACCAGGAATCCCAACAAGAAAAGGCTGCAGAGCTTTGGAAATCGAACCACGATATGCCCTCCAGCTTCAGGTTTTGCCAACGTTACGCCTGTCTTCGAGGAAGAAGTTCTGATTGTAACGGCTTGCTGCTGATTTGCGAAAATGGTTGTCGCAGATTTCCTCGATTTTGTGGCGATTGAATTCTATCGTCACTACCCAGGCGTACCGTGAAAAAACAATGTCGATGCAAGTACTTGATTATGAGGTACTTACACAAGATAGATCAACCTTGACGGAGTTTGCGGGGACGCTATAATCTGCGCAGTTGGCAAATTCGGCAATCTCGGAAGAAGCGGATAGGCCAAGTGGATGGATCGTTCACGGGGGCGTGCTAATCGAGCACATCGAGGGGCTTTGTTCGACCCATAGCTCAAGGTGAGCTGGGTCGACTAGGAAGGATTTGAGGGAGCCATGACTACGAAAACGGTTTTTACGACAGGTGAAGCGGCAAAAATCTGCAAAGTTTCCCAACAGACGATCATTCGTTGCTTTGACAATGGGTCGTTGAAAGGATTCCGCGTTCCAGGCAGCAAATTCCGCCGGATCCCGAGAGAGCAATTGTTCGCGTTTATGCGGGACAATGGAATCCCGACGGACGCGTTGGAGAGCGGTAAGCGCAAAGTATTGATTGTGGACGACGACGAGGAACTGGTCGAATTGCTCTCGGACGTGTTCGACAAAGAAGGTCGCTTTGACGTGCGAATGGCAAACAACGGCTTTGATGCGGGAATGTTGGTGCGTGAATTTCGCCCGGATTTGGTGGTGCTGGACGTGATGCTGCCGGACATCAATGGCAAGGAGGTCTGCCAGCGGATTCGTAGCGACGACACGCTGGAATCCGTCAAGATTATTTGCATTTCGGGAATGGTGGAACAAGACAAGATCGCCGAGTTGAAGGAGGCGGGAGCGAACGACTTCATGCACAAGCCGTTCAACGTCGACCGACTGTTGGACCGAGCGTGCGACTTGTTGGAGATCGAGCGCGCGACGCTCGCGTAAGTTTCCGGCGGCGCTGTCACGAATCAAGTTTCGTGTACCACACGTGCGGTGCGTTGAACCGGCACGTGTGGTTCATTTTCGGTCCGTCGCCATGATTCGATTGCCCGCTCTTACCGCCGATCAGCCCTCTTGGCAGTTGCCGCTTTCCGGCCCAGGCGCTGTAAGTTTGCTCGAGGGGTTGCTGAACGGCGACGTGAACCAAGCGGCCGGGCAGTTCACGAAGTTGCTGGCTGACGAGGCGACCCTCTTGCTGTGGAGCGTCTGCCGTTCCCCGCTGTGGCAAACGCGTCCTCCGGGCGGTCTCGAGGATGTCGCCTCCTGGCTGGCCGGACACGGGCTGCACGTATTACGTTGGGACGAGAGCGGATCGCCAAGCGTCCATGCTTGCTCCCCGATCCAGTTGGAACAGTGGGCGGCGTTGGCCGGCCAATCCGCGGAGGTTTCGCGATTGGCGGCAGAGCTTGTGGAGCCGCGCGAAGTGCCGTCAGCGCTGCTGTTGGGTTTGCTGCACAACGCGGAAATGTGGCTGGCAGCGTGCGGACCGAAGCCGGAAGCGGCGAACCTGAAACTCGAGACGGCGCGTCTGCCGGGTTGGCTGACGGAGTGGCTGCGAGGTTGCGATTCTCGGACGCTGCGCGACTCGATCACCACAGCGGTCAGTCGAGCAATCGCGCTTCGGCGCCAGGCGGAAGGCGGCGAGCGTAGGGCGGAACCCGTTGGCGAAGAGGATGCAAAGGCTGCCGGCGAGGGAACCGTCTATCGCGTGCGACAGCGCTGGCTTGCTTCGCGAGCCGAGTTAGGCGGTTTAGTGCCGCCGATGATCCAGAAACTCGCTCGCTTGCGCGGCCTGGAGGAACGCTTTGCCGAAACCTTGGAGAAGGAAAAACTCGAGGCCCTGAAAGCGTTTGCCTATGGAGCCAGCCACGAGATCAACAATCCCCTCGCCAACATCTCGACGCGCGCCCAGACCCTGTTGCGGGACGAGAAAGATCCGGAACGCCGCCGCAAGCTGACCGTGATCAACACCCAGGCGTTTCGTGCCCACGAACTGATTGCCGACCTGATGTTGTTCGCGCGGCCTCCGGCCTTAAGCATCGCGGCGGTCGATTTGGTCTCTCTCGCGGACCAGGTTATGGCGGAATTGGCCGCTGATGCCGCGGCACAGAAAACGCAGTTCATCCGACACAATTCCGCATTCCCCGTCATCGTATCGGCAGACTTCGGTCACTTGGCGGTGGCGTTAAGAGCCGTGTGCGTGAATTCTTTGGAAGCGCTGCGTCTGGGTGGACGGATCGAGATTTCCGTTCATGCGGCCGCTGCGGCTCCGCCCGATTCCGATGGCCGATCATGGGCCGAAATCGTTGTTGCGGATACCGGGCCGGGGATTTCGCTGGAAATTCGCCGGCACCTGTTCGATCCATATTTTTCCGGCCGCGAGGCGGGGCGCGGCTTGGGCCTGGGACTGACCAAATCCTGGCGAATCGTCACCGAACACGGCGGTCGAATCGACGTCGACCAGCCGGCGCAGGGCGCCGCCGTCCGAATTCGCTTGCCGGTTTCGGGTCCGGCGCATCCTTGACATTGGCCCGTTGCCGCTACGAGACCACGGCGGCTTGACGGTCCGCGCGCTTCCATGCCGCCGCGTCCTCGCCGTCGAGTCGCAGGGTCAGGCACTTGGCACTGCCGCCGGCTTTCACAAATTCGGTCAAGGGCGTAGCCACGGGCAGGAAGCCCCGCGTCTGGAGTTCGCGGTGCAACTGCGGACAGCCGCTGTTGATCACCACCGTTCGCCCCAGGACCACGGCGTTGCAGGCAAAACTCGCGGCCTCCGCAGCGCCGACGGGGATCAATTCGTCGATCGACGCGGTCAGCACCTTTCGCCCATAATCATCGAACGCGGGCGGATAGTAGATCGCGACGCCCGGCGCCAGCGGGCAAAAACACGTGTCCAGATGGTAATAATAACGATCCACTAATTCCAACGGAATCACGCGGCATTTCAGCCGATCCCCAATTTCCCGATGGCTGCGAATATCACTCCGAATACGATAACCCGCGAACAGGGTGTCTCCGCAGAACAGGGCGTCGCCGGCCCCCTCGAAGAAGAGACCGGCGGGCAGGGTGTCGATATGAAATCCATGTTCCGAGAACCAAGCCGCGAAGAGGGCCTCTTCTCCCTGCCGCTCGGGATGCCGGAAGCGGGCCGGGATCGCGCGGTCTTGGTAGATCAGAGCGGCGTTCGCGGTGAAGACCAGATCGGGCAGGCCTGGGACGGGTGTCAAGCAGCGCACGCTCGCCCCGTGGTCTCCCAGCAAACGCCGAAGTGCTTCCCATTGTTGCACCGCCAGCGGTCTGTCGGAAGGATGCTGCCGGTTCATCCAAGGATTGATTTCGTACTCGATCCCAAAGCAGTGGGGAGGACACATCAGAATTTCCGCCGGTTTGGTCATCGCGGTCACTCTCGTTCCACGCCCGTTGCCTTGAGGGTCTCCAATTCTTCCACCAACGCGCGCAGGAACGGTCCCACGTCGGTCACCAAGCCCACCGTCTGGAACGATCCCCGGTCGGACAGCTTGATGGCCGTCGAGGGATTGATGTCCACACACACGACTTTGACCCAGGCCGGCAACAGGTTTCCGACGGCTATGGAATGCAGCGTCGTCGCGATCATCAGGCAAAACGTCACCTCGCGGAGCTTCTCCCGCATCCGCATTTGGGCCTGCAGGACATCGGTGATCACCTCCGGCAGCGGGCCGTCGTCGCGGATGCTCCCGGCCAACAGGAAATCGGTTCCGTGGCGAATGCATTCGTACATAACGCCCGAGGTCAAGATACCCTGTTCCACCGCCGAGCGAATTCCCCCGGCGCGGCGGATTCGGTTGATGGCCCGCAAATGATGGGCGTGCCCCGTCTCTGCGGGACTCCCGCGATCCAGGTACACGCCGAGACTTGTACCGAACAGGGCTTGTTCAACGTCGTGGGCCGCCAGGGCGTTCCCCGCGAACAGACAATCCACATGGCCTCCTCGAATCAACTGGCACAGGAATTCTCCACTGCCGGTGTGGATCACCGCCGGTCCCGCCACGACCAGGGTCTTGCCGCCGGACGCCTTGTTCTGGGCCAGTTCGCGTGCGATCTGCCGGATGGCGACGCCTTTGGGTTTCTCGGTGGACACCTGGCTGCCCATGAATTCGAACGTTTCGGGACCCCGCGACCGCTGTTCGGGAAAGACGCGAATTCCCGTATGTCCCAGCACGATCGCGTCGCCGACCTCGACTCGGTTCATCCGCAGGCAGCGGGCTGAACCACCGTCCAGATCGACGGCAATCCCGCAGTCCATTCCTTGGTCGCGGACCGGGACCCAGCGTCCCGACAAGCGGACTTCGGTGTGCTGATTGGTCGTGCTGTAGAACCCCTCGGGAAACGTTCCCGCGATGTCCGCAGCAACGGTTTGGCAATCCTGCAAGGTCGTGGGCACCGCTCCATGGTCGGCGATTTGGGCCAGAATCCGTTGCAGCACGGCTTCCTGCGCAGCCCCGACCGCGAGCAGCGCATAGCTGGGATCCGTCGGCGCTTGGCCGATCGTGATGTCGCGGATCCGGAACGTGCCGCCGTGTGCCGTGATGCAGTCCAGGATCTTCGGCAGGATCAGGCTGTCGATGATGTGCCCGCGCACCTCGACGTCTTCGACGAAGGCTCCATTTCGCAATGAATCGCCGACCGTCGCCACCGTCGCCGGCCACGCATCGGCGTCTGGGGGACTGGCGGAGGAGATCGTTTGTGCTGCCAACATGGCGGAGCTCCTTGAAAAGAACTTCTGCTCTCGAACGGCCGCTCCCTCGGCTAAATTCTAGAAACCCCCGCTCCCCCGGGCAAACGGCGAAGGCATGATTCAGTTCAAATTCGCCGAACGCAAGGACTGCTCTATTGGGGACTGGTCGTTCCCTCGGAGTATTGACAGCCAGTGGTGTGACGGTTAAGCTCGTAGGCAAATCTGAAAACTAGACCGCCATTGCCCGTAGAAAATTCTATGTCGCGTTGACTCTTGTGCATTCGTCTCCCAATATTGATGGAGGAGCCACATGTTTCACCGCTCGCGAAGAGGATTTACGCTCGTCGAATTATTGGTGGTGATCGCCATCATCGGGGTTTTGGTAGCGTTGCTTTTGCCAGCGATTCAGGCCGCTCGTGAGGCGGCACGCCGTGCGCAATGTACAAACAACCTCAAACAGATTGCCATTGCGGCGCACAATTTTCACGACACCTACAACGTGTTTCCGCCGGGGTCGTTGGCTCCTCGCGTTACAAGCGGAATGGTCCTATCGGATCCAGATCAGGGGATTGGTTGCCTCCCATTTCTCTTGCCGTTCATGGAGCTACAGTCGGTGCGGGATCAAATCACCGTTGGCATGGACGTGAACTACTCGCGTTTTGACGCGGTGAAGCCCTTTAACACGGTGTTCTTCAGCACAATTGTCCCAGGGGACGTTCCGGCGGGCCAGAGCCAGACTTGGAACGCGGCTCAACTGGAGATCGGCGCGTTCCTCTGCCCGTCCGCCCCGGAAAGAGTTCCAAACGGGGGAAACGCCTTCGGGTGGATGACGTACATGTCGGGCGGCCAGCCGACCTCAAATGGATGGTACTTTATGGGGTACAGTCCGCCTGCTCCTCGCGGCATCACGAATTATTTGCCGTGCGGCGGGGGCTTTGGACGCGTCAACGATGCGACGTGGGATGTATGGGAGGGTGTTTTCTACATCCGTTCGACAACCAATATGAGTGCCGTGTTGGATGGTACGAGCAACGTGTTGATGTTTGGTGAATTCGCAGGTGGACACGACGCAAACAACTACCTCGAGTGGGCCTCGACTTGGATCGGTTCCGCTCCCATGTGGACCGGTTGGGGCTTGCGCCCGTCTCCCACCGCGGACCCGTATCGCATCCGCTCGAACTATTACCAGTTTGGCTCTTACCATCCCGGCACGGTCCTGTTTGCCATGACAGACGGAGCGGTACGCCAGATTTCGACGGACGTTACCGATGAACCGAACAAGCGGTTCTTCCGCTCGATAAGCGCCATACGGGATGGCAATCCGGTTCCTTCGGATATAGCGCGATAAACAACGAAAGGGGATCGCCGATGCGATGGCAGTTGAGGGCGATAGTTCTTTGGTCCGCAGCTTGGATTACCGGCTGTGGCACGGGCGCCGGTACGGGCGTCGAAGCGCCCGAGGAGCCCGTGCCTCCACCCGCGGCGGCACCTCAGGCGGGTCTTCAGGGGCAGTCGGCAGCGCCTGCCTATGGTGGCAATCAGGGGCGGTCTGGGGTGCAGCCCTATGGCGGTTATCAAGAGCAGTCGGCGATGCCCGCTTATCAGGCGCAGCCTGCCATGCCGCTCCACGGGCAGCCTGCACCTCAGGCCGGCTTGCCCCCTCCACCGCCTACTAGCCCCGAGTAGTTAGACGCCGCGACAGGGGATCTTGCGTTGCGGCCTCTGGGCCGCGTAAGGGAGCGATACGATGACAGCGCGAATGGCTCGCAGGCGTTTTCTTCAGGCGGGAGCGGCCACGGCCGCCGGTTTGGGTTGGGCGGCACGGATCTTGGGTGACGAGCCGGCGCCGCGCGGCGCAATGGAACGTATTGCGGAACCGGCCCGTGAGATTCCCGTGGTCGAATCGGCCGATGTCGTGGTTTGTGGCGGCGGCCCGGCCGGCGTGGCGGCAGCCATCGCGGCGGCGCGGACCGGAGCCAGCGTACGGCTGATCGAAAATCACGGCCAGTTGGGCGGGATCTGGACGACCGGGTTGCTGTCCTGGATCATCGACGCCGGCAACAAAGGCGGCGTGATGGAACAGTTAGTCGAACGACTCAACGCCCGCGGCGGCTTGCTGGGCGTCACCCCGTGGAACCGCCGCGGATCGATGCCTTACGACGTGGAGCAGATGAAACTGGTCCTGGAACAGTGGTGTCTGGAAGCCGGCGTCAAAGTGCGGCTGCATACACGTGTGGCAGGGACGATAAAAGACGATCGCCGCGTGACGCATTGCATTACCGAATCCAAATCCGGCCGCGAAGCGTTTGCCGCCCGGGCGTTCGTGGATTGCACGGGCGACGGGGATCTGGCGGCGCTCGCCGGCTGCGGGTTCGATTGGGGCCGGCCCGCCGAAGGACCCGGGGCTCTGGACGCGGACCGCGTCGGCGAGACGCAGCCGTTCAGTTTGATGATGCTGATCACCGGCATCGACCCGGTGGCCACCGCCGATTATTATGAGCGCGCGGGCCGCTCTTGGTCCGCGCCGAAGGACGCCCTGTTAGCCCAGTTTCAACGCGCCGGCCTGGTCTCGTCGTACGGGCACCCGACGGTCTTCAAAATCCACGACGACCTGTACGCTTGGATGATCAACCACGAGTACGGCGCGAAAGGCATCGACGCCCAGGAAGTGACCGATGCCACGCTCCGCGCCCGTGCGGAACTGCACACCCTGGTCGACGCGCTGCGGTCGCTCGGCGCTCCCTGGCAAAACATCAAGATCGTCGCCACGGCGGCCCAGATCGGCGTCCGCGAAGGCCGCCGCATTCACGGCCGCTACACCGTTTCGGTGGACGATATGCTCGACGGCGTCAAGCACCAGGATGCCGTCTGCCGCGTAACCTTCGGGCTGGACGTGCATTCCACCAGCAAGCAGCATTCGACGGGCATCGAGCGTCCGATCGTCAAGCGGTCCACGCAGCCTTACGACATCCCGTTGCGGGCCTTGATCGCCCGGGACGCCGACGGTCTGCTGATGGCCGGACGGTGCATCAGCGGCGATTTCCTAGCGCACTCCAGTTATCGCGTCACCGGCAATGCCGTCGCGCTGGGCGAAGCCGCCGGAGCAACCGCCGCCTTGGCGGCGCGGCAGCAATGCCTGCCGCACGAAGTGAAATGGGAAGATCTGGCGGCGACCTTTGCCAACTGAAAGCGACCGGAAAAACACGGAGGAAGCGGGTTATAAATTCGGGGTTTATAAATGGAACAAATGAGTCGCGTGCTTCATTTATAACCCCCAATTTATAACCCACCGCTTCTTCACGTTCGACCCGGCAATCACTTGTGCATCCTGCATGCGCGCGCCGGTCCCGCGAACGGCACATCAAAAATCGGGGGATATCATCTCCTCGCCGGCCTTGGTCATCAACGCGTCGAACATTTGCGGTGCGGTATCGTCGCGGATGAAACGGACCGAACCGTCGCACATCGCGGCCATCAGTCCGCCTGGATGGCGACTGGCCGGCGAATTGCCGCCGGGCGAGCCCAGCGGGTACGTGATGGTGCTGGCATCCAGATCTTTGGGTTCGGCCCAGTTGACCCGTGTGCCGGACACCTCTACGACCATCAGGGTGTTGGAACTGCCGTCGAGGATCTCCGAGATTTTACACGCCTTGGCCCCGTCGAACACCGTGTTCGGGCCCGTGATGACCATATAGTTGGTCTCGGTTGATCCCAGCGCGCCGCCCGAATTGGACGGACATGCGTATACGGGGATCGCCTGACTGGTGACCGCTAGATTGTTCGGACTGTTCCAAGTTTCGTCAAAGTCGTATTGGTCGTAGATATCGGAATGCTCCAAAAACGGCAGGATCAGCACCCGCCAGCTGTGCTTTGGCTGGCCGTTTTCGTCGGGGATGTACGCTGGCGGAAACGTGCCGTAGATGTCGTGATAGTTGTGGAAAGCCAGCGCGATCTGCTTGAGATGGTTGCTGCACTGGGACCGGCGAGCGGCCTCGCGAGCCGATTGAATGGCCGGCAGCAGCAGCGCGACCAGAATGCCGCCGCATACGAGCATGCCGAACAGGCAGGCCCCCCCGATGATCAATCCGATTGCCAGCCCGCTGCCGGAACTTCTGGCCGGCGGCGCGTAAACCGGCTCGACCACGGCGGCCGAGGGAATCGTGATCTTCTGCCCGCAGCCGGCGCAAGGTCCGGATTGCCCCGCGTATTGATCCGCGACGCTGGTCTGTTTGCCACAGTGAGGACAAGTAAACGAAATGGGCATAATGGTCGTCCTGTGCTAGATGTGTTTGGCGTTGTCTTCGCGGATTTGCGCGTCGCGCTGGTCTGCCAGTCTGCGGAGCATGTGTTTGATATCCATCGAGCCGCGGACGGCGACGTAGACGGTGACGCTGGAATACCAAACCAGTACGGCCAGCGTCAGTAGGGCCCAGAACGGATGATTGTCCAGCATGGCGATCGGATTCATCGGATGCCTCCGTCGGCGGAAGGTCGGAAGGGTTCTGGGGAATTCCGGTTGAACTCGACGCTCGCCTGAAGGTCGGAATTCAAGGCGGTGCGAACGGGGGACGGACCCCAAGAGCGCGGCTTGAGCAACGAGCCGACGATCATGGCCAAGCCGGTGGCCAAGAATGTGCCGATGTTCACGAAGTTGTCCCCAATGTAGTGTTTGACAATCCCTTCGGTCATCAGTTGGCCTTCGCGGAACAACTGCGCTCCGGCCGCGTCCAGCATCGGCACTTTGATGAACAGGTTCAGCGACAGCGACAAGACCGGTAACGCGGCGCCCACGACGATGGCGGCGATCGCGCCCCAGTTGTTGGCGCGTCTCCAATAGCAGCAGGCGATCAGCAACACGGACATGCTGGCCAAGTAGATCGCTCCCGTCGTCTGCAAATACTCCCACAGGTTTCCTTCTAATTTATACCACAAGCCCCAAAACAATAAAAACATGCCGATCAAGGCGACGATGCAGCGGTTCCACAGGATGCCTCGTTTCTCGGACCATTTGGTGCGGCGGAACGGGGCTAGGATGTCGTTGTAGATCACGCTGCCCCACGTCAGCATGTAGGCCGAATCCGTGGACATGTCGGCCGCCAGCATGGCCGCGACCAGCACGCCCATCATTCCAGCAGGAACGATTTGGGCGAGGAAGAACGGCATGGCGAACAGCGAGCCGTCCTTTTCCCCGAACTGCAGCCCGATCGTCTCGACCACCGCTGGATCGATCATGGCCAAGGCGGCGATGCCCCATAGGCCTGGAATGATCCAGCGGCAGATGAAGAAAAAGGCGGTGCCGGTGTACACTTGCCGCCCCGTCTTGCTGTCCTTGGCCGACAGCAGCCGGGCGATGCAGGTCTGCCAAGTCAGCACGGCGGCGGTATTGGTGAACAGGTTGGAGACGACGAAGGCCCAGCCCAGATCCGGGGCAATGAAGGGGTTAAAGCCGCCGGGACCGTGATTCGTTTCCACGGCGGCGATCATCGTGTCCCATCCCACCTGGGTCAGCACCAAGATGGTCACCACCAGCATCCCGGCACTCATCACGATGAATTGCAGAAAGTCGGTGACCAGCACCGACAACATGCCGCCCAGGATCGTATAGACCGCCACGCCCAACAGCAGCACCGTCATCGCGATCTCGAGGTATCGCAGGTTCAAGCCGCAGCAGACGACCAGGAACTGGCCGCCGACCCGCAGGAACACGCCCATGTTCAGCAGGCCGCCCAGGACGATCACCACGCCCGCCAGCCAGCGGACGAACTTTCCATAGCGTTTCTCAAACAACTCGGGAATCGTCATGGCGCCCGAGTCGCGGAGGGGTTTGACGCAGAAGCCGGTCCAGCCGATGACGAACATGGCCACCGCGTTGGCGATGCCCGGAATCGAGCCGGCGAAACCTCGCGTATAACCGGCTTGAGCGGTGTACATGCAGGTCACGATCCCGAATTCCGTGGCCGCCAGCGAGGCGATGCCCAGGAACACGTTCATCTCGCGGCCGGCCAGCAGAAAGTGGTCCACGCGCGAGACGTACTTCCGCACCATGATCCCGGCAAACATCGTCGCCAGCAGGTACGTCCCGACGATGCTGCCGTCGATCCAGGTGAATTGGGTCATCAACGATGTCTCCGAAACAGGAAAGCATAGCGGCTTTTGGAAATAGAAGTGACGAACGAATTGAACGGGCCGTCACAATCCTTCGTCCTTCGTCCTTCATCCTTCATCCTCACCCCTTCACTTCCGCCCAGCACTGCTGCAAGTACTCGCGGCTCTTGGCCAGCGCGGCCGACATCGCTGCGGGCTCCAGATCGCCGTGCATGAACGGATTGACGTAGCCACGGTAGCGAATCTTGGCCAGCGCCGCGAGCCAGGGCCGAAAATCGGTCGGTCCGTGGCCGGGCAGTTGAGCGATCCCTCCGGCGTGTTGCCAGGCGTAGAAGAAGAACAGTTGATCGCCGCAGATCGCAATGGCATCTTCGACCGACGCGTGAAGCGTTTGCAAATGATAGGGCGCCAGGGCGATGCCCAGCCGGGGCGACTGGTTGACGTCCACGAATGCTTTGAGTGAATCGACGGTATTCAGCAGGGCATGTCCGTGGTTTTCGATGGCCACGTACGAATTGTTTTTCTCGGCCCTTTCCGCTTGCGGTTTCAAGCCTTCGATGAACGCTTTCATTCGCGTGGTCAGCTCCTCGGGCGGGCACGGTCCCGCACTGCCTTGCACGGCCACACCGCCCCCGGCTTCGCCCAGCAGTTGGGCGTAGCGCATGTAGCCGCCCGCATAGACGGAGAACGCGAAGAGGTTCAGCTTCTGAGCGTCCAGTATTTTGCGCAGTCCGTCTGCTCCCAGCCGCTTCGCCACGTCATCCAAGTGCGGACAACCCTGATGCGCCGACCAGATGTCAACGGCCTCGAATCCCAGCTTCGCAATCTGCTCGCAAGCCTGTTCCACGGGCAGGTGCAAGTAATGGATCGACGATGTCGACAAACGCATCGTCCAAGCGGCCGCATCGGCGGCGGCAGATTGCCGCGGCGCAAGGGCGGCGGCACAGCCGGCAGCAGCCAACTGGCCCAGAAATATACGACGGTTTGGCTGGCCGGGGCGGATCGGACGTACGTTGCTCATGATTGTCGCTCCACGGAGGGGAAGGTTTGGAAAGTCGATTGTTTGACGATGGAATTGTCGCCCGTTCGTCAACGCGATAACGGTCAACATGACCGCAAGTGCCCCTCAGTGTAACTTGACGTTTCGTGAAAAGAAACGGCGGGAGAAACTCACGGAAGAACCTACGCTCCTGTTGCTCGTTTCCTGCGCATGACTCGCATGGCTTTCCAGCAGGCCGACACATGACCAATGTGCTCTGCTTTGGACCATCCATTGCCGTGGTTGGCACTAACAAACTCGTAATTCGCGAACCAAATTAGGCCGAGGGAGAAATTGTTTTCTGCGGGCGGCATGAAATTCGCTCACGAGATTTGTTGAGTTCGTCGCGTAAAGGCGTTACGTCTTCACCGACAGTGAACCGCTTCGCGGCTGAACGGCATGTATCGGACTCGTCTTTTCTCTGCGTGCGGAGCTTATCATGAATATCCTCGAATCGTTGACAGTTGCCCTGTCGCTGGTCGGGTTGGATCCCGTGGAGAATCTGGTACACGAGCGAGTGGACCTGATCGAGTTGAACCACTGTTACGATGAATCGGGAAAGCATATTTTCGACCAGTTGATTTTTTACGATTGGTCGCCGACCAGCCGGGTCTACCAAGTGCTGGCTTGGCGGTTGGTCAAGCGTCCTTCGCACGTTCCGCAACACGATGCGAAGCGCGACGATTTCGTCCTCACTTGGCAGGACGGCCCCATCTTTCGCCGCGTGCGGGCCACGACGTTTCGCGAGACATGGACCCAACATGATCCGGAACTTGTGGCGCGAGCGAATTTGCCCAAAGAGAACCGGCGTGGACTGTTGACGCCGGGAGCGAATACATGGCGGCAGTGAAGGCAGGCATGTCAAGCGCCGCCCAATGCGGCTTGCACCGAAAGGGTGGTTTGTTGGAGCGATTCTACGACTGCGGGAAGCGTGGGTGCGCAGGCCAGGACGGTGACCAGCGGCTCGCCCGCGGAAAACTCGCGGCCGCAGGGCGGCAGGTCTGCGATGGAGGGACGGGCGGGGTCCTGGTTCAGACGGCGGGCGAAATCGTCGAAATCAGCCGGCACGCGTCCCGCACTTTGGGCGTAGATGATCGCTTTACCAGCGCGCGGAGTCGCACCGAGTGGGCGAGGAGCATCTCGCGGTGAAACCGCGGGCCATTCCGCGGGCAACTCGCCGTCGCGGCAGGCGAGAACGTGGGGGCTCATCGTCGCGACGCCGCAAGCCAATTCGATGACCTCGATCGAGGCTGTATACCGCGGATTTACTTCGACAACCCAGATCGCTTTCTCGGTCATCACCGCATCGACGCCGAACAAGCCGGACAGCGCGAAGCGGGCGGCCAGAGCGTTCCCGATACGCTCCCACTGTCGGAGGTGAGCGGGGCTGAGATCCAACGGGCCCAGCGAACCGGCGTATTCAAAGCCCCTCGCTCCGGTCCATGACGCACCGATCAGCTGTTGCGTCGCCCCGAGCCAGACGGCTTGGCCTCGAGCCCCGACGAAGACGGCGCTGCACGGGGTACCGGCGACGTATTGCTGATAATAGAATCGCCTGCTCGGGGCGCGGGCTTGACCTGGAAATCGCTCGTTCCGGTCGCGCGTTGCCCGGTGTTCGCCCGGCGGCCCAGAGACAAACTCGATCCCTCGGCCTCCCCCGGATCTGCACGGTTTTTGGAGCCACGCTCCACCCGCCGCGCCGGGCGGCTCGGCGGCGACAATCAAGGCCGGCAAGCCCGCCGAACGCAGCGTTTCGGCCACGCGAAAGGGATTCCGCACCTCGCGCAGTACGCGGCCCGGGTTTCCCCATAGGACGCGCTGGTCAGCGATTCGGTCGACTAGCTGCGGATAGTTTTCCAGTCCTCCCGTATACAACCACGGGCAGGGCGGCAACGCTTTGGCAGCAGATTCCAGATCTTCCGGATACGAGTCGATCCGAAGACAATCGCAAGCCGCGGCCAGATCTTCGTCGGCGAACCGATCCGCCGCCAGAGGGTGGAATCCGGCTCGAACGGCGGAAAACACCGCGGCCCGCGCACTGACTCCCAGAATCAGCACTTGAGAACCCCCCGTTGCGATCGTCCGCGATAGCTCATTCATGGGCATTAGGCCGCCAGGGGTCCTTGAATTTGTGCTGCCGTTTGGTACGTTTTCTCTTGCGTTGTTTCTATCACATCTGGAGAGGGAGAACAGGCTCATGTCGATGTTCATCGGAGAAGCGCTGGCTGGCGACGGTAATGAAATTGCCCATATCGACTTGTTGATCGGCGAAAAGGACGGTCCGGTCGGTGTCGCGTTTGCGAACGCGCTGGCTCGCCAGAGCGAAGGCCATACCAATTTACTGGCTGTTCTGACGCCGAATCTGGCCGTCAAGCCGTCGACGGTGATGGTTACGAAAGTGACGATCAAAGGCATGCGTCAAGCCGTGCAGATGTTTGGTCCCGCTCAGGCTGCGGTCGCCAAAGCCGTAGCGGATTCCGTGGCCGACGGGGTCATTGAGAAGAGCCGTTGTGAAGACCTGGTCATCGTGTGCGGCGTGTTCATTCACCCAGCCGCCGAGGACGACAAGAAGATCTACGACTATAATTACCAAGCCACCAAAGACGCGATTGTCAACGCGCTGAAGGGCGCCCCGACGGTGGACGAGATGCTGGCGGGCAAGGACAGTGCAAAGCACCCCTACCAAGGGTTTTGAGAAACATGAGTGAAAGCAAGCCGCGAATTCTCGTGCAAGTCGACTCGGACGATCATGCCAGCGTGTTTGACGCGGTGGTGGCGATCGATGCCGGAGTTGACCGCTTGTTACAGTACCACGGAGTGACGGAGAACGATGTGCAGAATCTAGTACATGGTTCGATTTTCACCCGTGGTCCGCACGACTTGAAATCGACGGCGATTTTCATCGGCGGGACCGATGTGGCAGCGGCCGAGCGGTTGCTCAAACGCGTCTTGAAGAGCTTCTTCGGGCCACTGCGGGTCTCGGTGATGATGGATGCCAGCGGGGCCAATACGACGGCCGCGGCGGCGGTTTTGGCAGCCGGTCGCCACGTCCCGTTGCAGGGGGCGACTGCTCTGGTGTTGGCGGCGACCGGTCCGGTCGGCCAGCGCGTCGTGCGGCTGTTGGCTCGCGAAGGGGCTCGCGTGCGGGTCGCTTCGCGAGATGTGTCGCGCGCCGAACGGGTCTGCGACTCAGTCCGCGAGCAGGTGAAGACAGCCGAAGTGATGCCGGTTGGGACGACGTTGGAGTCCATGCCAGCCGCTTTGGACGAAGCTTCGATCGTGATCTCGGCCGGTGCGGCTGGGATTGAACTGGTGCCGGCCGAAGCCTGGCAGGCGAGCGCGGCGCTGCGAGTCGCGATCGACTTGAACGCGGTGCCGCCGCTGGGGATTGCCGGCGTGGAAGCGACCGACAAGGCGATTCGGCGCGAGGCAGGGGGCGGCGCGGGGGTAATCTGCTATGGTGCCATTGGTATCGGCGGAACCAAGATGAAGATCCACCACACGGCGGTCGGACGGCTGTTTCAGAGCAACAGCCAAGTGTTCGATGCAGAGGAGATTTTTGCGATCGGCCGCGAGTTCGAGGGATAGCGGCGGCGGGCGAAGTCCGTTGATGGCCAATCCCCATTGGGGTTCATGGGCGGCGAAGCCTTTGGAACGGGAAGCGAGGACTACGATGCGGAACATGTTCGTTCGTTTGGGAACCGCGTCGATTGCCAGATCGCTGGCGGCGGGACTGCTCGCCCTGTCGTCTTGCGCATCATCGACTGCGGAACAGGGGAAGGCGCAGATGCCGAAAGAATCCAGAGCGAAAGAAACCGAGACGGGGACGAAGCTGGCGACGTTCGGCGCCGGTTGTTTTTGGTGTGTCGAGGCGGTGTTCCAGCGGTTGCGCGGCGTCGTCTCCGTCGAGTCCGGGTACGCGGGCGGGACGATCGACAACCCGACGTACAAACAGATTTGCACGGGGACGACCGGCCATGCCGAAGTGTGCCAGATCCGTTACGATCCGGCGAAGGTTAGCTTTGACGAATTGCTCGAAGTCTTCTGGAGAACCCACGATCCGACCACCTTGAATCGGCAGGGGGCGGATGTCGGCACCCAGTACCGCTCGGTCATCTTCTATCACGATGACCAGCAGCGCGTGCAGGCCCAGCGGCGAAAACAGGAGTTGGACAAGTCGGGGGCTTGGGGTGCGCCCATTGTGACCGAGATCAGCCCCCTGGTGAAATTCTTCAAAGCGGAGGACTATCACCAGAATTACTTCCGCACGAATCCACAGCAGGGATACTGCCAATTTGTGATTCGTCCCAAGCTGGAGAAATTCGAGAAGGTATTCCAGGACAAGCTGAAGACGGGGCGTTAACTCGGTTAGAATCTATGGCGGGGGGCTTGTTGTCAGTCCCCTCTTCGGACAAAATCTCGCTTTTGGGTTTCGGAGGTCGCTCAACTCATGCGGCCATTGCGAGAGTGGCAGGAGTCCGCCGTCTGTGGCCGAATTCTTCGCTGTCAGTTTGCACCTGCCGACCTGGCTGGCTTATCTGCTTGCCGGGCTGATTCACTGCGCCTGGATACTGAATTTGGTGGCGGGCGGGGCGTTGTTCTTCATTTGGCTGGAACGCAAGGTTTCCGGGCGAATTCAGGATCGGCTGGGTCCTACGCGATGTGGCGGAAAATTCGGCTGGCTGCAGACGCTGGCCGATGGGATCAAGTTGCTGACCAAGGAAGACGTGGCGCCGGGCGAAGCCGACGTGTTCCTGTTCCGGATCGCTCCCTACGTGAGTTTTGCCTCGAGTTTCACCGCTTTCTTGGCGTTGCCGTTCGCCAGCGGCTGGGTCGCCCAGCACGTCCACACCGGGATTTTCTTTATTCTGGCAATCCTGTCGCTGGAGGTGTTTGGAGTTATCTTGGCTGGGTACTCGTCCGGCTCGAAGTGGTCCCTGTACGGAGCGGTGCGCGAGGCGGCCCAAGTGGTCAGCTATGAAGTGCCGCTGAAGTTGTGCATCGTGATCCCGGTTCTGCTGTGCGGAACCCTGGATTTGGTCACGATTGCCAACATGCAGGCCGGCTGGTTCACCAATTGGCTGGTCTTTCACGATCCCTTTACGTTTGCGGCTTTTTGGGTTTATCTCACCTGCAGCTTGGCCAGCGTGAATCGCGCGCCATTCGATTTGGCCGAGGCGGAAAGCGAATTGGTGGCCGGTTTTCACACGGAATACTCCGGTCTGCGCTGGAGCTTTTTCTTTATGGCCGAATACGGGTCCATGTTCCTGGTCAGCGCGTTGTGTGCGATTCTGTTCCTGGGGGGCTGGAACGGGCCGATTCCGGTGTTTGATCTGCTGGGTTGGACCTACGGCCCGGACGAAGCGGCATTTCGCTTGACCGGCTACCTCGCCAATCTGGCGAGTTGCACGAATCTGATTCTCAAAGGCGTGGCGGGCGTGACAGTGATGATCTGGGTGCGCTGGACGTTGCCGCGGTTGCGGATCGATCAGGTGATGACCACGTGCTTGAAGTACTGCGTGCCGCTGGCGGCGATTTGTTTTGTCGGGGCTTTGATCTGGCATCTGACGGGCGTCCCGGGCTTGAACGATCTGGCGCCGGTCACGCCCAGCGGTGCGGCGGGCGTCCGCGAGCGTTGGGTGCTGCAGGCCGAGGCCGCTGAACAGCACGGAAGGGAACAGCGGGCAAGAATGAGGAACGAACGATGAAGGGCGAGCGATGTTAGCCGCAATCGACTGGCAAGCGACATTTTTTTGGCTGTTCGCGCTGATCGCGTGCGGCTTTGCGCTGGCCGTGTTGTTCTCGCCGAACATCGTGCGAATGGCCTTTTATCTGATCCTTTCGTTGGGCGCCGTGGGCGGATTGTTTTTCTTGGCGGGAGCGGAGTTTCTGGGCGCGATGCAATTGATGCTGTACGTCGGCGGCACGCTGGTGCTGTTGGTGTTCGGCGTGATGCTCACGGCCCATCGCAACTTCATCAGCTTGAAAACCGGCGGCGGCGAATGGATTTTGGCGTTGTTCGTCGGCGGCGGGCTGATGTTGCTGCTGCTGCAGACGATCACGATCGATCGTTGGCGGCAGACGCCGGTTCATGACGTCCAGCTTCTGGACCACAAGACCACCACGGAAATCGGGCTGGCTCTGGCGGGGGTACGGCTGGACGGCCACAACGGGTTTCTATTGCCCTTTGTGATCGTCTCGGTGCATCTGCTCGTGGTGTTGATCGGGGCGGCTTATTTGGCGAGGACCAAGCGGTTGCGGGAACGGGAGCCGGCGGATTTGTCCGGAAGTGAACGATGATCGCTTTGTTCGCTCCAATCACGGTGGCGCATTACCTGACGGTCGGGGCCGTGCTGTTTGTCGCGGGCGTCGTTTGCATGGCGACCAAGCGGAATGCGCTGGGCGTGCTGATGGGTGCGGAACTGGTGCTCAACGGCGCGAACGTTAATCTGGTTGCATTTGGCAGCGATTTCCTGCGGCCGCAATCTCTGGGACTGGACGGCCAAGTGATGGCCTTGTTTGTGATCGTGCTGGCCGCGGCCGAAGCCGCGGTGGCGTTGGCGATCGCGCTGAACTTTTACATTAACCATACATCGATTGACGTCGATCAAGCCGACGACTTGAAGGGCTGATGGAATCCTCTGCGCTGCCATGGCTGTTGGGGTTGGCGACGTTATTGCCGCTGGCTTCCTTCTTTTTCCTGCTGCTGTTCGGGCCACGGCTCGGCAAAGCATTCGGAGATGGTGCGTATGTCGCCACCGGCGCGATCGCGATCGCCGGGGTGCTGTCGTTCGTGTCCTTGGTTATCTGGCTGGGCAACCACTTTCCCCAGAGTGCGGCGCATCACGATGTGCCCGCCGCATCGTCCGTACACGGTGACCACGCTCTAGAAACGCAGCCCCACGGCTTAAAGCCGGCGGCCGGTTACGCCGACGAGTACACCGGTGGCGAAGCGGTCGGCCATGGCCAGCAGCGGTCGCTGTACTACGCCGGTGAATATTATCCGCTGGGGATTTTCGGCCGGCTGCGTCTGTCGATCGGGTATTACATCGACTCGCTGACCATCTGCATGTTCTGCCTGGTCACGCTGATCGCGACGTGCATCCACTTCTACTCGATGGGGTACATGCACGACGAACAGCACGAGGTGACGGATCGCGACGTCACGTTGCAAAACGGAATGCCTCTGAAGCGGCGGGGGCGCTACGCGCGGTTCTTTCAATATCTGTCCCTGTTTTGCTTCAGCATGTTGGGACTGATCCTGGCCGGCAACATCGCGATGGTGTTTGTATTTTGGGAATTGGTGGGCATCTGCTCGTACTTTTTGATCGGGTTCTACATCGAGCGGCCGAGCGCTTGTCAGGCGGCCAACAAGGCTTTCATCGTCAACCGCGTCGGCGACTTTGGCATGATCGTCGGCCTGATGGCTCTGTGGGGAGGGTTGGGGACGTTCGCCTTTGGCGACTTGGAGCGGGTGGACGCCGACGGCGTCCAGCACGTGGAGCAGGGAATCTTCAGTCTGGTTCGCCCCGGGCCGGACCATTCGATTCGGACACCGGACGGCCTGGTGCGATTGTCGGCCCAGGACGAGGTCGCCCAGGTCGTGCGGCAGTTGGGACCCGCAGCCGGTGCGGAGGAAATCGAGCAGGCCATCGGGGCTCGGGTCGAGACGTGGCGCAGCGGCGGGCCGGATGGCACGGGGCCGCGGTATGGCTACGGGCTGTTGGTGGTTGCGGGGATCGGCATCTTTTGCGGGTGCGTGGGCAAGAGCGCCCAGTTCCCGTTACATGTCTGGTTGCCCGACGCGATGGAAGGCCCCACGCCTGTGTCCGCGCTGGTGCACTCGGCCACGATGGTCGCCGCCGGCGTGTATTTGGTCGGCCGTTTCTTTCCGGTATTCACGCCGGAAGTGCTGCTGGTCATCGCCGTTATCGGCGGCATCACGCTGTTCATGGCCGCCACGATTGCGGTCACGGCCACCGACATCAAACGCGTGCTGGCGTATTCGACCGTCAGTCAACTGGGCTATATGATGCTGGCTCTGGGCGTTGGGGGCTGGGTGGCGGGTCTGCTGCATTTAATCACGCACGCCTTTTTCAAGAGTCTGCTGTTCTTGTGCTCCGGCTCGGTGATTCATGCCGTGCATACCAACGACATGCGAGAGATGGGCGGGCTGAGAAAAAAGATGCCGATTACGGCCTATACGATGCTGATCGGATGTTTGGCGATTGCGGGGATCAGTGTTCCGTTTGTGATCGGGTTCAGCGGCTACTATTCCAAGGATCGCATTCTGGAACAGGCGTATTCGTTCATGCTGTACGGGGACAATCGGGCTCTGGTGGGCGGGCTGTTGTTCTACACCGCCGCCGGGGGCGCCATGCTGACGGCGTTCTACATGTTTCGCATGTGGTACTTGACGTTTGCCGGCAAGCCGCGAGATGCGCATCGTTACGACCACGCTCACGAATCGCCGCGGGTCATGACGGTTCCGCTGGTGGTGCTGGCCTTGTTCGCCACGGCGGTGGCTTGGCAGCCGCCCGGCATCTTCGGCTCCTGGAGCGATTTGAGCGTGGTCAATTTGCTGGAACAGTCGCGGCCGCTGGGAACGCTGGCCGACACGGCGTCGCCGACCGTGGGGATGACGTGGCCGAACGAGCATTTTGCGCACGAGCCGGCGCAGCACGAGGCGATTGTGGTCCCGGTGACTTGGCTGGCGACGCTCACGGCTTGGGCGGGGATCGCGCTGGCGACGGTGATCTACTGTCTGGGTTACATTCAAGCCGTGGAGGTGCGCCGCCAGTTTGCGGGCATTCACCGGTTCCTGTGGAACAAATGGTGGTTTGACGAATTGTACGAGATCCTGTTCATCCGTCCGGGGCACGCGGCGGCTCGGCTGGCGGCGGCCGTCGATCGGCGGCTGATCGACGGCTTGATCGACGGCTTGGCGCGATGCACGCGCGGATTGGCGACGGTTTGGGACCGAGTGGCCGATCGCTGGATTGTCGATGGTTTGATCAACGCGTTTGCCGCCGGTGTGTACCGGTTGGGCGTGCGGTTTCACGGCGTGCAGACGGGCCGTTTGCGGCAATACGTGATGTTTGTCGGCGCGGGAGCGCTGGCGATCTTTGTGGTGCTCAGTTTCTTCCGAGGGTTTTATTGGGCGGGCTAGTTCCGAAGCGGTTTCGAAAAGAGGACTGTTCGAAAAGGGACTGTCTGCTTTTCGCGAAAGAGATTGACGAACGATGGTGACTACTTACCTTGTGATGCTGACTGCGATCGTGTTCCTGCCGGTGCTAGGCGCCGTGCTGGTGCTGTGCGTTCCCAGGGAAAAAGAGGACGTCGCTCGGTACATCACGCTGGGAGCCACGGCCGGCGTCCTCACCCTGTCGTTGCTGGCGTTCCTGACGCCCCTGGGCGGCTCCTTCGACTACCAGGGCGAAGCGGCGGCGCACATGCAGTATGTCTTTAACGTGCCTTGGATCCCTTCGTTCGGCATCGAGTATTTCATGGGCGCCGATGGGATCAGCATGCCGCTGGTGATGCTGACCGCATTGATCTGCTTGTTGGCGGCAGGCGCCAGTTGGTCGGTCACCAAGCATGTCAAGGCGTATTGCGTTCTGTTTCTGCTGCTGGAAACGGGCATGTTGGGCGTATTCTTGGCCCTGGACTTTTTTCTGTTTTACGTGTTTTGGGAAGTCATGCTGCTGCCCATGTACTTCTTGATCGGCGTGTGGGGCGGGCCGCGGCGCGAGTATGCGGCGATCAAGTTTTTCCTGTACACGCTGGTCGGCAGCGTGTTGATGCTGGTCGCGATCCTGATGCTGTACTTTGCCAGCGACTTGACTGATCCCGCGTTGCGGCCGCACCTGGGCCAGTGCGGACTGACCGCTGCGGTACACGCCCGGGCCGAAGCCGGCATGGACGAGCGGCTGGCGGGCCGAGCGGTTGCGCCGCTGCACACGTTCAACTTGCTGGCCTTGGCCCAGGTCGGCCAGCGGACGGAGCAGTTCGGCGAGAATCTGCAGTGGTGGTCGTTTCTGCTGCTGTTTATCGGGTTCATCATCAAAGTGCCTTCGGTGCCGCTGCACACGTGGCTGCCGGACGCGCACGTCGAGGCGCCGACGCCGATCTCGATGATCCTGGCGGGCGTGCTGTTGAAGATGGGCGGCTATGGGATCATCCGCATCTGCTATCCGATCTGTCCGCACGGCGGGTACGACTTGGCATATTTCGTCTGTCTGCTGGGCGTGGTCAGCATGGTGTACGGAGCCTTTGCGGCGCTGGCCCAGAAGGACTTCAAGCGGCTGGTGGCCTACAGTTCGGTCAGCCACATGGGCTACGTGGTGCTGGGGCTGGGCGTCTGGTCCGCCACGTCCGGCACGGCCTTCAATCCGGACTATTGGAATATGGGCGTCCAAGGCGCGATGTTTCAAATGATCGCCCACGGCATCAGTTCGGCCGGTATGTTCTTTCTGGTCGGTGTGATCTACGACCGGGTCCACCATCGCGACTTGGACGCCTTTGGCGGGCTGTTCGCCCGCATGCCGGTATACACCGCATTATCGATCGGCATTTTTTTTGCGGGATTGGGCCTGCCCGGTTTGTGCGGGTTCATCGGTGAGGTGCTGGTGGTCTTGTCCGTCTGGAATTACAGCTACGTGTTGGCCGTGATTTCGGCGGCCGTCGTGATTCTGACGGCCGCTTATATTTTGTGGACCGTGCAACGGGTATACCTGGGGGCGGAATACAAAGGACCTCATGGCGAAGCGCTGTTGCCCACCACGCGCCGCGAGAACGCGATCGCCGGCGTGCTGTTCACGCTGGCGATTCTATTCGGCGTGTTTCCCAACACTTTCTTGTTGCGGTACATGGACAAGACCGTCAGCCGTCAGGTGAGCGATTTGGCGCAGTGGACGAAGCTGGTCAAGGAGGCGGTGCCGCACACCGGCGCGGGCGAGGCGCTGGCTGAGACGCAGACGCAGATTCCGTCTCTGGCGAAGGGCGGCTTCGATATAGCAAGGACTCAGGCACCGTGAATCTCCACGAAATCGTCAGTCAACTGATTTTGAATACCCGCGGCGATGTGCCGGGCGGATGGTGGGCGTTTTCACCGGCGTCGAGTGTCGGCGTGTTTCTGCCGGAGATCACCTTGTCTGCGACGATCGTCCTGATTCTCCTGGTGCGCGTATTTTCCTGGGGGCGGTGGATCGACGTCTTTTGGCCCGTGCTGGCCGGTTCGATTTTGGCCTTGTTCCTGGCGTCCGTTCACGCTCCGGCCGTGGCCCAGCGCATGGAGTTCTTTACGGGTCTGCTCGTATACGATTCGTTTTCGATCTACATGCGCAGCCTGTTGTTGCTGGCCGTCGTTCTGGTGGTCGTATTGACCAAGCTGACGGGTATCCTGAATCATGAAGAAGCCCCGGACATCTACACGCTGGTGCTCGGCGCCACGCTGGGCATGTGCCTGATGATCTCGGCTAATCACCTGTTGATGGTCTTCCTGGCGGTGGAGATGGCGAGCGTGCCGTCCTACGCTCTGGTCGCGATAATGAAACAGCGCGCTCGGGCCAGCGAAGCCGCGCTGAAGTACGCGGTGTACGGAGCGGCGACGTCGGGAGTGATGCTGTACGGGATCAGTCTGGTTGCCGGGCTGGTCAATTCGGCTCATCTGCCGACGATCGCCCGCGTCTTGGCCGAACGTCTGCCCGACCTGCCGGGCGACGAAGCCATGATTTTGACCTTAGCCGCCCTGATGATCATGGTAGGAGTGGCGTTCAAGCTGGCGGCGGTGCCGTTTCATTTCTGGTGCCCCGACGCCTTCGAGGGGGCGACGGCGGAAGTCAACGCGTTCTTAAGTGTGGCGTCCAAGACTGCCGCGTTGGGGCTGCTGATTCGGGTGGCCATCGGGATCGGCGTGGTCGTGCCGCCTGGACTAACCGCAGGCCAGATAACGCAGACGAACGGCCCGCCGTCGCTTCACGAGCATCGGTCGGCGGGATTGAGCCCTGCGATCGGTCTCGCAGAGACACGCGGTCGAATCTCTCCGAGTCTCGATTCCGGTCTCGCAGAAACCGGGCGTAGTGCGGATATGGCCCCGCTCCAGGGGCTGCTCGGCAAACTGGTGGCCCTGTTGGCCATGCTGACTTGCACCTTGGGAAATCTCGCCGCTTACGGCCAGTCGAACATCAAACGGCTGCTGGCGTATTCGACCATTGCGCATGCCGGCTATATGATGATGGCGATTCCGCCGATGATGGCCCTGGCCGGTCAACATCCGGACTTGGCCGAACGGGCGGTGGCCGGACTGGGCGTGTACCTGGCCGTCTACTTGTTCATGAACCTGGGCGCGTTCAGCATCGTGGCTTTCCTGCGGAACGTCATGCACAGCGAGCAGATCGACGACTATGCCGGGCTGTTTCGGCATTGTCCCGGCGTCGTGATCTGTTTGTCCTTGATGCTATTCAGCCTGCTGGGGATTCCGCCCTTGGCCGGTTTTGTCGGCAAGTTCGCCGTCTTTGCCTCGTTGGTCGAAGGCTACAAGGCGACCGGGCAAGGGTATCTGTTGCTGCTGTTCCTGGTGGGCGGTGCGAACACGGCACTGAGCCTGTTTTACTACCTGCGGGTCGTCAAGGTGATGACCCTCGACCCCGACGCTTCGACGCGGGGATTGGTTCCGCTGCCGCTGGTCTCGTTGCCCGGCTTCTTCATTGTGGCCTTGACCTTGCCGACCGTAATTTTGTTTTTCGCCTGGGAATTCCTTAATCAGTACGCCTTGCGTGCGGCACAGCAACTGCTGGGATGATGAACGCCATGACTGCGATGGATACGAACGCCGTCCTCAACCGCTTGCTGGTTCTGCACCACCGGTCGCTGCCGATGTACGTGAGTCAGGCGACGCCTTGGGTGGGTCCGGGCCACGAGGCTGCGTGGGAGGCGGTGCAATCGGTCGCACGAGACCACCAGGTGACGGCGGACCGGTTCGGCGCGATGGTGCTGACATCTGACGGAGTCCCCACGTACGGCGAATTCCCGATACGATATACGGCATTGAACGACTTGGCATTGGACTTTCTCCTCGTGCGGATCATCGAATACGAGCGGCAATTGATCCGGCGGATTTCCGAGTGTGCCGATCTGGTGCGAATGAGTCCTGCCGTTCAAGCATGCGTCCTGGAATCGTTGGGCGAAGCCAAGGCGCACCTGCAATTGCTAGAGGAAGTTGCTTCGCAACCCCAAGCGTAAGCGACCAGTCGCAGGATGACGCCCATGTTTTGCGATACGCACGCCCATCTGGACGACGAACAGTTCGACGCCACGCGCGCGGACGTTATCCAGCGGGCTTGGGACGCGGGAGTTACCGCGATTGTGACCGTGGGAATCACGGCCGATTCGAGCGCGGCCAATGTCCGCTTGGCGCAGGAGTTTCCGGCGCTGTTCGGCGCGGTCGGCATTCAGCCCAATTACGTTACTCAAGCGTCAGCGGGCGATTGGGACCGGATCATCGCGCTGGCGGCACAGCCGCGCGTGGTGGCGTTGGGCGAGACGGGCTTGGATCGTTATTGGGATTTCGCCCCGTTAGAAGTTCAGCGGGACTATTTCGACCGGCACTTGCGGCTGGCCCAAGAGCGCGATCTGCCTGTCGTGATTCACATGCGGGATTGTGCCGAAGACGTACTCCAGATGCTCCGCGAAGCGCGGCAGCGGGGGCCGCTTCGGGGCGTAATGCATTCATTTACGGGCGATGCCGAGACGGCGCACCAGTGCGTGGACATCGGGCTGCACGTCAGTTTCGCCGGCATGGTGACTTTCAAAAAGTCGCAGGCGCTGCGGGATGTGGCCCGCACGATTCCCGGCGATCGCATCGTGATCGAGACGGACAGCCCGTACTTGGCGCCGGAGCCCAGGCGAGGCCGGCAGCCCAACGAGCCGGCTTGGCTGGTCCATACGGCTGCCCGTTTGGCGGAAGTGTGCGGAATGGACTTGGCCTCGTTTGCGGACCGGACCTCCGCGAATGCCGCGCGGCTATTCCGCTTGCCGAAGCGTTGATCAAGCGATCCTCGCCTGCGTCGTCTGAAAATCTGCGGACCGCCCTCGCGTCGCTAGCATCGCTGGCAACGAAACCTCCAATTTATAACCCGCCTCTTCCCTATACCCTCATTTCTGCCCGCGCGATCGTATTCTGCGATTGGGCAAGGCCGGGAGCATCCTCCGATCTGCCCCCGCGCGGCTGCGATTTTTTGCCATTCGTCTTGGCAGAAAATTCTAGTTTTGATAATTTGATCGTGCGCCCCTGTGGGTAGCTGCCCGACAAGGACCCAGGTCAAAGGTGGTTACCGTCGCCTTAGCCGGTGATGTCGTTCAGGATGGTCGAGGAAGGAGCCCGAAATGATGCTGGCCAGTGCAACCAAGGAAGTTTGCGTTCATATCCGCTGGATGATCCGGCGGGACATGCCCGAGGTTTTGGACATCGAAGACCGCAGTTTCGAGTTCGCGTGGTCCGAAGAGGACTTCATTCGCTGTCTGCGGCAACGCAACTGTATCGGCATGGTGGCCGAGCACGACGAGCGCGTGGTCGGCTTTATGATCTACGAGTTGCACAAGAACCGTCTGCACATTCTGAATTTCGCCGTGCACCCCGAATTCCGCCGCCGGGGTGTGGCGGCGAGCATGATCCGCAAGCTGGTCGGCAAGCTCTCGCCGCAGCGCCGCAATCGAATCTTGCTGGAAATCCGCGAGACCAACCTCGCCGCTCAGCTGTTCTTTCGCGAGGCCGGTTTTCGAGCGATCTCCGTACTGCGGGATTTCTATGAAGACACGCCCGAGGATGCCTACCTGATGCAATACAGATTCCAGGCGAGCGACGCGCAGGTCGAGTTTGACGACCAGCGGCTGACGCGCCGTGCGGGTTGACGATTCGGGTTGAAGCTTCGCATCTTGCATCCTGCCGCTCGGTGGTTTACGCTGGGCAACGACAGTAGCCGCTGGCGATTGCGCGAACGGGGAATTCCTCGCTCCTGTCCGGCCAGCGGCGACGTGGAAGACTACCGCCGACAAGCGAAGCTTCAAGGATAATTCTGCCGTTTCGCCCTCCCCGGAGACGATATGATGCTGCGTCGCCCCGCCCTTGCCCACACGATCTGTCATGGCTTGCTTGTGTTGTCGGTAGTCCTTTGCTGTTGGGCTGCGGCGGGCAAAGCTGGCGAGACGATGCGGGCCGCTGCCTCGTCCGTTCACTCGCCACCATACTTGGCCGAGTTCGCCTTCGACGGCGATCCGCAAACGCGTTGGGCCAGTCTCCCGGCGGGTAACAAACCGGCTTGGCTCGAATTCGATTTCGGGCGCGACGTGGCGGTGGACGAGCTGACGATCCACTGGGAGCGCGCGTTGGCCAAGGAATACGAAATCCGCATCTCCGCCGATCGTACGACCTGGCAGACGATTCATCGCCAGGCGGACAATTCCGGCGGCAAGGACCAGATTACGGGACTGACCGGCCGCGGACGTTACCTGCGGATCGTGTGCCTCCAACCAGGACAATGGGAACTGTTTTCGATTTGGGAAGTCGAATTCCCCCGTGGCGAAGCCGCCGCGGCAGCGGTCGAGGCGCGGCGGGAGCGTGAGCGGGGGGCCCGCGAGGCCATCGCCATCGCGGCGTCCGAGCACGGCGCCGAAGAAATCGTGTTCGCCGTCCGTCAGCCGGGCAAGGATGGGCACTGGTACGCCAACTTCAGCTACTTTGCCGACGATGACCAGCGGCGGACCTTTGGCGACGGCGGACGCCTGTGCCGCCTGAACCTGCGGACCGGCCAACTGACCGTCCTGCTGGACGATCCCCGCGGCGGCGTTCGCGATCCGGTCGTGCATTATGACGCGGAGAAGATTCTATTCTCCTATCGTCCCGGCGGCGCCGAGCATTATCACCTGTACGAAATCGGCGCCGACGGCAGCGGCCTGCGGCAACTGACCGACGGGCCGTATGACGACATCGAGCCGGCGTATCTGCCCGACGGCGGGATCGTGTTCGTGTCCAGCCGCTGTCAGCGCTGGGTGAACTGCTGGCTGACGCAAGTGGCCGTGTTGCATCGCTGCGATGCCGACGGAGCCAACCTGCGGCCTCTGTCCGCCAACGTCGAGCACGACAACACCCCGTGGCCGCTGCCCGACGGCCGCATCCTGTACCAGCGCTGGGAATACATCGATCGTTCCCAAGTCGATTATCATCATTTGTGGACGGTCAACCCGGACGGCACGTCACAAATGGTCTACTATGGTAACCAGCATCCGGGGATCTTGATGATCGACGCCAAGCCGATTCCCGAGACGCGCAAAGTGGTTGCCATTTTCTCGCCGGGGCACGGCCGCCGCGAGCACGACGGCGCCATCGTGGTGCTAGATTCCCGTTTTGGCCCGGACGATGCGCGCGGCGTCACGCCGATCAGCCGCCAAGGCCAGTATCGCGATCCGTGGGCCTTTTCCGAACAGTTGTTTTTGGCCGCCCAGGACAGAAAGATCGTGCTTCTGGACAGCGAAGGTGTCACGCACGGAGTGTACGAATTGCCGCCGGAAGATGTGCGAGCCGGACTGGAATGCCACGAGCCGCGGCCGCTGCAATCGCGGCCTCGCGAGAACGTGATCCCGCCTCGGACCAAACCCGATACTCCCACCGGGACGCTGGTCTTGGCCGATATTTACCGAGGCCGCGCGATGGCCGGCGTCGAACGCGGCGAGATCAAGAAACTGTTGGTGCTCGAATCGCTGCCCAAGCCGATCAACTTTACCGGCGGCATGGACCCTTTGACTTACGGCGGCTCGTTCACCTTGGAACGGATCCTGGGCACCGTTCCGGTCCATGCCGACGGTTCGGCGGTTATGGAAGTGCCCGCCTTGCGGAGCTTGTTTTTCGTCGCCTTGGACGAGAACGACTTGGCGGTGAAACGGATGCACAGCTTCGTGACCGTTCAACCCGGCGAGGTGACCAGTTGCGTGGGCTGCCACGAAGCGCGGACCGAGAGCGTGTTGACGGACAGTGCTCTGACGGCCCTGCGGCGGCGGCCCGATCCGATCGAGCCGATCGAGGACTGTCCCGACGTCTTCGATTTCCCGCGCGACATACAGCCCATCTTGGATCGGTTGTGCGTTGAGTGTCACGGCGGCCAGGCCACGCCGCGCGGCGGCCCGTACGCCGGCCGGATCATGCTCAGCGGGGACCGCGGACCGATGTTCTCGCACGCTTATTTCAGCATGACGGTGCATCAGCTGTTCAACGACAACCGCAATCGCCCGGTCAGCAATCTGCCGCCTCGCGCGGTCGGCTCGGCGGCCAGTCGCATCCTGACGATGCTGGACGGCGATCATTACGAAGTACAAGCCACCGAGGCAGAACGGCGAATGCTGCGGCTGTGGATCGATGTCGGCGCCCCGTATCCGGGCACCTACGCCGCGCTGGGCTCCGGAGCGATCGGCGGCTATGCCCAGAACCAACTGGTCAACGTCGATACCGACTGGCCGACCACGCGAGCCGGTGCGGAAGTCATCGGGCGCCGCTGTGCCGGCTGCCATCAGCAAGAGACGGCTTTGCCGCGGGCGCTGAGCGACGAGTTGGGCATTTCCTTCTGGCGATTCAGCATCGACGACCCGCGGCTGAAATTCAGCCGCCACATCGTATTCAATCTTTCGCAGCCCGAGCAATCGCTGCTGCTGCTGGCCCCGCTGGCCCCGGCCGGTGGCGGATTGGGTCTCTGTCGCGACGCCGCCGGGCAGCCGGCCGGGGTGTTTGCCGGCACGTCCGATCCGGACTACCAGACCCTGCTGCAGATGGCGGCGGCGGGTCGGACCGAGTTGGAACGGATCAGGCGGTTCGACATGCCCGGTTTTCTCCCGCGTCCCCAGTACCTGCGCGAGCTGCGCCGTTACGGCATCCTGCCGCCGGACCATCCCGATGACGCCGCCGTCGATCCGTACGAACTGGACCGCCGGTATTGGGAATCGCAATGGTATCGCCCGCAGTGAGCGAAACGCAGCACGTGCCAGCGAATACCCTTCGGCTTGCCTGAGGGCTGGGGTTCCAACATCGTTCCGGTTATGGTGAGATAGTCCAGACGATTAAGCGATGCGGAGGATTTTGCGATGACACGTTTGTTCACGGCCGGTTTTGTGCTCATGATCTTGTTGGCGGCGGCCGTCGAATCCGCCGATTGGCCGATGTGGCGGTACGATCCGGCGCGTCGCGGTGCGACGGACGAATCGCTGGCGGATGAATTGCACCTGCAATGGACTTTGCCGCTGGCGGCTATCAGCCCCGCATGGCCCAACGAGCCTCGCCTGTGGTTTGACGCCTGCTACGAGCCCGTGGTTGCCGCCAGCACGCTGGTCGTGGGCCAGCCGGGCGATGGCAGCGTCCGGGCCTATGACGTGGCGACGGGTCAGCCGCGCTGGCGGTTCTATACGGAAGGTCCCGTGCGGTTCGCGCCGGTGCTGAGCGCCGAACGCGTTTACGCGGTTTCTGACGACGGGTATCTGTACTGCCTGCGGCTGGCCGACGGGACGCTGTTGTGGAAAGTCCGCGGGGCGCCGGACGAGCAGCCCGATCGCCGCCACTTAGGCAACAACCGGCTGATCTCTCATTGGCCGGCCCGCGGCGGAGCGGTGCCGGCCGACGGCTGCATCTATTTTGCCGCCGGAATTTGGCCGACGATGGGCGTGTACATTCTGGCCGTAGATGCCGACACCGGCACGATTCGCTGGCGGAATGACAAGCTGGCGGAAATCGAAAATGTCCGTCTGGACCATAATGAATTGGGGACCAGCGGCCTGTCGCCGCAAGGCTATCTGCTGGTGCATGGCGAGCTGTTGCTGGTGCCCAACGGCCGCTCGATGCCGGCGGCCCTGGATCGCCGGACGGGCGAGTTGGTGTACTACATTCAGGGATATCGCAACGGCGATTGCCGCGTCATTGCAGCAGACGACATCGCGCTGGTGGGCGAAACGGGCGTGATCGATCTGCGCACGGGGCGCGAGGTTGGCAGCCGCTGGTCGGCGGCCGGCGAGAATGCGCCGAACGCCTTCGATTCAGCCAAGTTCCATCTGTTCGAAGGTCCGATCCACCCGTACAAGATGTTTTCCGGCTGCAACTGGCGTTCGGTATTGGCCGACGGCTTGGCCTACGGCCTCCAAGCCGGCGTGGTCTACGCCTACGATCTGCCTGGAGCGGGCGTCTCGGAGTACGAAAGCAAACAGGGCGAGCGCGTGTTGAAGCCGTGGCGTTGGGACGCGCCGCTGGTCTGGAAATTCGGCGAGCCGGTCCCGCGCGGCGGGCCCGGGCCGCTGGTCAAGGCCGGGCGCCGGCTGTACGGGGCCGACGGAAAACGGCTCTTCGCAGCGACGGTTCCCGAGGCCGGTCAAGTGCCGCAGCCGGCTTGGCAAACCGAACTGGGCGCCGAAGCGACGTCGCTGGTCGCCGCAGCGGATCGGCTGTTCGTGGTCACCAAGAAAGGCGAAATCCACTGTTTCGGCTCGGATAAGGTCGGCGCAGAATCGCGTCGCGACGTCTTGGAGCCAGTCCCAGACGCAGTGGTCCCGCCGAATGACGCCGCCGTGAAGACGGCGACCGCGATCCTCCAAGCCGCGGGAATCCGCGACGGATATGGCGTCCTCTTGGGCGTGGGCCAAGGCGAGATGTTGCGAGCGCTGTTACAGGAATCCGAATTGAAGTTGATCGGCGTCGATCCAAATCGCGATGCGATCGACGCCTTGCGTGCGGTTCTCGCCGACCAAGGCGTGTACGGTTCGCGAGTCGAGTTGTTCGTCGGCGATCCGGTCCGCTTCGCGTTTCCGCCCTATTTGGCCAGCTTGATTGTCGCTCAGGACCCGCGCGCGGCCGGTTTCCCGGATGCTTCGGCGGCTCGTTTGGTGGATGTCCTGCGACCGTACGGCGGCAAGCTGTGCGTCATGCTGTCCGCCGATCAGCAGCCGGCCTTCGCCCCGTGGCTCGGATCGACCGGAGATGATTCGCCATATCTGCGGCGATTTGGCGACTGGGCGGTGGTCGAACGAGCCGGTCCGCTGGCGGGGGCGACCGCTTGGACGCACGAATGCGGCGACGCCGCCCGTTCGTATTTTTCACGGGATCGCGGCGTACGGTCGCCGCTGAGCGTCTTGTGGTACGGCGACGGGCCGGACCATGGGTTCTGGAAACATAAGGATTACGGAACGGGAGTGAAGCCTCAGGTGATCGGCGGGCGGCTGATCGCGTTCCAGGTGCATACCAGTTCGCTGCTGGCGTATGACGTGTACACCGGCCGCATGTTGTGGAAACAGGCGGTGGATCCGTTCACGCGCTACGCTTGCTTGGAGGACGGCATCTACGTGGCCGGAGGCAACCAGTTGCGAGTGCTGGATTTGGCGTCCGGCGACCAGCGGGCGGCTTGGCCGCTGGAGATCGAACCGGGCGAAAAGCCGTTTGTATCCGATGTCCGCGTGGATGGCGACGTGATCGTGGCCGCGCTGGCTCCGCAGAAAGTCCGCGTCATCGAACAGGGCTTGTGGGACGCGACCACCCTGATCGCGCTGGACCGCCGGACGGGCCAAACGCTGTGGCGCAAGTCTGCGGAACAGCGCTTCAATAATCATGCGTTGGCGATGGGCGGCGGCCTGGTGTATGCGGTCGATTCGCGTTCGCCGATCGAAACCGAAAAAGCCCAGCGATTGGGCGAACCGCCGCTTGCGGCCGAACAGCCGTCGACGATTCTGGCCTTGGACGCCCGCACCGGCGAGGTTCGCTGGAGTCAAGTCGTCCAGAACCCGTTTCGCACCTACGGGATGGGCGGCTGGACGGCGATGCGCGCCAATGACGACTGGCTGGCGTACGCCGACGAGGCCGGCCTGCTGCTGAGTGGCAAATTCAACCGTGCTGCGGCGTATGATGCCCAACGCGGCGAGGTGGCGTGGGAAGCGCAAGTCGCGCCCGGCCAGCCGTGGATCTTGCGGGGTGAGACGGCCCTGCTGCAAAGCGGCCAAGTCGTCGACCTGCGCACCGGCAAACCGGTTGGCAACGCGTTTTCGCTGCGCCGCGGCGGCTGCAACTATGCCGTGGCTGGCGAGCAACTGATCCTGCTCCGCGATCGCTCCGCCTGCTACGTCGATATTGATACCCGGCACAAACAGCCGTTGTACGCTGTCCGTTCCGGCTGCAGCAACAGCCTGATCGCCGCCGACGGCTTGCTGAACGTTCCCAATTTTGCTGTTGGCTGCGTGTGCAATTATCCCGTGCAGACATCGTTCGCCATGGTCCATGTGGTGGAGCAAGATTGAGCGATCGCGTCTGCAATCAGAGATGGATAAGCATCGGAACCCACTGAGGCGGGCCCGGCATCACGCTCCGTCCGCAAGGAGCACGGTCACCGCATCGCCCACTTCGGCGCGCAGTTCGACGGCGGCACTACCATTGACCACGGCGATTTCCAGACGGTTGCTGGAACCGATCAGCGCGATCAGTGTGCCCGGCGGATGCCGGCCGTAGGTATCCGTCAGGCCGCTGATCGTGCGGCCTCCGCATTGGACGGTGGCGTTGGCCGTCGCGACGGCGGCCAGCAGGTCTTGCGAAATATTGGCAATCAAGTTGCCGAACGAGTCGATGGTGAGAACCTCGCCCTGCAAGCGATGTTTCTCGACGGTCACGGGAGGCCAAGCCAGGTGGGTCAAGTCATGGCAGGGTTCGCCGAAATCGTCCAACGCGGTGCCCAAGCTGAGATGTGCGGCTACGGGAGCCATGATATCCCGGCCATGAAAAGTGGCCGAGACGCACGGCAACCAGTACGCGCGTTGGGTCAAAGCAACCAGACGAAGGGCAGACGAGGTGTCGGCCAAGCGTCCGAGCAGGCCGTTGTCCGGAGCGATGTAGTAGCGGCCGCCGATTTCGGCGGCCACCAGGCGGCGATCCGTGCCCACGCCGGGATCCACCACGGCCACATGGATCGAGCCTTCGGGGAAGCGGGGCGTGACGTCTTCCAGCACCAGAGCCCCCTGGCGGATATTCTGGGGCGAAATGGCGTGCGTGATATCGACGAGCACCGCTTGAGGCTGGATCGACAGGATCACGCCCTTGATCTGGGCCACGTACGGACTGCCGGCGCCAAAGTCGGTGGTCAAGGTGATCATCAATCGAGACATGGCGGAGACCTTTCCGGACTCGAGAATTCAAGGTTTCGGTACGGCGCAACGCCGGCGGCTGGGGCGTTTGTTCACTGTGCTTGCCGACGGCGATAAGGGATAGTATGATATTTCCGGCGTTGCGATGCCATCGTCCCCGCTTGACTTGATCCCAATCAGCTGGTGCGGCAGCGTTCTTCCGTACGACCCTCGCCCCGCCGTTTTGCGGTTCCCGTGTTTCCGCCGTTGGTGATTCGTTGAGCTGACAGCGGCCGGCAAAGGGCCCGCGTTCGCCCAGCGATCAGGAGTTTATTTCAGCCATGCCCAAGCGACCCGATGACGACCTGTTTGCCTCCACGACGATGTCCTTCGGGGACCATCTGGAGGAATTGCGAGTTTGCCTGTTTAAAGCGGTGATCGGTTTGGTCTTGGGATTTTTGATCGGGTTGGCCTTTGCCAACTGGGTCGTCGCCTACATCCAAACGCCGCTGAAAAGCGCTTTGGAGGAGCACTACATCACCAAGGCGATCAGCGACATGCGGCGCGAATACGGACAGGAGTTGCCGCCGGAGGTCCATCGTTTTGTTGAGGAGAATCAGCTGGTTTTCGAGCGGGTGTACGTCGAGGCGGCCGAATGGCACCGCGTGGGCGAATTGGCTGTCTCGCCGCGCGCGAAGGAAGGCCGCCCCGAGAACGCGGCTGCCGTTCCGGCCGAACCCCAGGCGCAACCAACAGGCAAAGGGCAACCAACAGGCAAAGGGCAACCAACAGGCAAAGGGCAACCAACAGGCAAAGGGCAACCAACAGGCAAAGGGCCGGCAACCGGAGAAGCACAGGCGGAACCGGCGATAATTTTGGGCCAGAATATCCCGATGCCGCAGGCGCCGTTGGTCGCGACGCGGGTGTGGCGGCCAATTCAGACGATCGTCAAGGCTCTCAATGCGCAAGAAGCGTTTATGATCTGGATGAAAGCGGGCTTTGTCGTGGGAATGGTCATCTCCAGCCCGTATGTCTTCCTGCAGATTTGGAACTTTGTCGCCGCCGGCTTGTACCATCACGAAAGAAAGTACGTTCACATTTACCTGCCGTTCAGCCTGGTGCTGTTCCTCGCCGGGGCGGCAACCGCGTTTTTCTTTGTATTCAAATACGTGCTGCAATTCTTGTTTGGATTCAACGCCGCGATGCAGATCGACCCGGATCCGCGGATCAGCGAATGGCTGGGATTCGTCCTGTTGCTGCCGCTGGGTTTCGGCGTCGCGTTTCAGTTGCCGTTGGTGATGCTGTTTCTGCACCGCGTCGGTATCGTCTCACTGGAGGCTTACCTGAGCAAATGGCGAATGGCGATCATGATCATTTTCGTCGCGTCGATGCTGCTCACGCCGGCCGATCCCATCTCGATGCTGCTGATGGCGTTGCCGATGACCGGGCTGTATTTCCTGGGTATTGGACTGTGCAAGTGGATGCCGCAGAACAAGAGCCCGTTTTCCGAAGGCTACGAGCCGTGAGCGATGATGTTTAGCGTTGTGTTCCAGGAAATCATCCGATGTGCCGACATCCGGCCGTGAAAAACTTTCCATCGTTTGGTGCGGGGACGGTGCTGCGAATCAGCGTCACCGCTTGTCTCTTAATCGCCGGTTCCCACTGCGGTGCAACTGCCGGGGCACCAGGAGACGAGCGAGTCGTATCTCCGTTTGGGCAATTCGAACCGTGGCAATCCGACGTCTGCCGGAAGAGTCTGTTCTCCGGGACGGTTTCCATGCCCAGCTCGCGTGTGCCTGCGGACGAGTCGTATGCCTTGGTGCGTAATGCCTCCATTCCGCCCGGTGCGGTTCGCGCGACCAACTCGCCGCTCCTGGCCAATTGCCGCTCGACGCCTCTGACCGAGGGGTTGAGCGAGGTTCGTCCGACGCCGATTCGCGTCGAGGTACGGCGTTGGGGGATCGCAGTTTTTGCCAGCGGTAGCAAGGCTGCGCAGTGCGGCCGACAGCCCAACCGGCGGTCCGCGTGCCGTGCGCCGCGGCTGGCCTTGCCGTCTCGCTCTCTGCACGAACTTTTCTGCCTGTGGGTCATTTGAGCGGCTGAACTCGTTTTACCGCGACGCGTACCACGAGCCTTCTGCGTCAGCGTCCGTGCTGCGCCTGCATAAACCACGGACCGGACGCCCCATTTTTCTCGCCGTTACGCTTCGTGGCGTTGGACTGATCCGCATCCTGTGCTTCAGGCGTTCCCGCCTGACGCACTTGTCGGCTGCAATCGAGTCGAGTTACGCCAGTTTGCTTTTCCCTATCTTCCGGATGTAGAAAGAGAACATGTATGTTACGCCAAGCGAATACCAATGCGAGCCACGAGCGGTCGCCCCAACTCGAACAACCCCAAGGCCAAAATTCGCGACCGCAGGAATTGGCCGACCTGTTGAACACGGTTGCGGCCGCGCTCGACGCGGGCCACCCCCGCAAAGCGCTCGAGCTTCTTCAGAAATGCAAAGTCAAATCGCCGTGGGTGAACAATGCGATGGCCGTTTGCCTGCTGCGTTTGGGCAAGGCGCCCCGCGCGGTCGAAATGCTCAAGGGACTCGTGGTCACTTCCGGAGTCTGTTTCCGCAACGACGTGCCCGCCGTGTTCCTCACCAACTTTGCGACTGCGCTGCTCATGATCGGCAATGTCAGCGGTTGCGAAAGCGCCCTGGCCGCGGTCCCCGACCAGCGGGACCCCTGCGTCCAGCAGCTTCGAAACGCGATTCGACAATGGTGGGCGAGCGTCTCGTTCTGGCAGAAAATGCGCTGGTATTGGGGAGATCAGCCGGACCGCCCCGTAGCATTCGACTTCCCTCCCGGAAGGATCTGACGTGCAGTCAAAGGACTTGACCGTGAAAGCAGCATTCACGATGATCATCTCCGGCGGCATTGTCTTTCCCGCTGCCTTGGTGAGAGGACAGTTTGCCGCGAGTTTTCCTGCAAGGGATCGACGAACGACGGCCGAGCCCGAGGAAGTATTGTCAGATGGCCTATGTTCTCATGGTTGCCGGTTTGGTTCTTCTTGCGATAGGAGCCGAGTTGCTGGTGCGCGGTGCGTCCGCCCTGGCGCGAGCCGTTGGACTGCCGTCGTTGATTATCGGCCTGACGGTCGTATCCTTCGGCACCAGTGCACCTGAACTTGCCGTCGGCCTCAAGGCGGGGCTTGACGGCCAAGCGGATCTCGCCTTTGGGAACGTCGTGGGCAGCAATACGTTTAATGTCCTGTTTATCCTCGGCGTTTCCGCCCTGATCGTTCCGCTTACCGTATCGGCACAGCTCGTTCGCCTGGACGTGCCCGTCATGATTGGCGCATCGGCGTTGACATGGATTGTTGCCGCTGACGGAGTGATCCGCCGCGGGGAAGGTTGGGCCCTTTGCGCCGGTATCGTGGGGTACACGGTTTTGTTGATCCGACTGGGCAAAAAGCACCAGCCACCGTGCGACCAATCCGAATCCAAACAGACCGCCCCGCAGGAGCCTAATCGGCTGCTCGCTTCGGTTCTCTCGGTGCTGCTCGGTCTCGTTCTTCTCGTGGTCGGAGCCCGGTGGCTCGTCCAGGGTGCTGTGGATATCGCGCAACTGTTGGGCGTCAGCGAACTGCTGGTCGGCCTGACCATTGTCGCTGCCGGCACATCGCTGCCGGAGGTGGCGACTTCCGTCGTTGCCAGTATCCGCAGGGAGCGTGACATCGCCGTAGGCAACATCGTCGGCAGCAACATCTTTAATGTTCTGGCGGTGCTTGGCGGCACTGCTGCCGCTTCACGCGCAGGCGTCGCGGTGTCCCCGACGGCGCTCCGTTTCGACGTGCCTGTCATGATGGCTGTAGCGCTGGCCTGTCTGCCGATCTTCTTCACAGGCGGCAGAATCTCTCGATGGGAGGGCGCGTTGTTCCTCGGTTACTACGCGGCGTACGTGACGTACCTTGTCTTGGGTGCTTCCCATCACGAATCGCTTCCTGCGTTCAGCGCCGTGATGATCTTCTTTGTGCTGCCTGGCACCGCGCTCGGAATCGCAGTCTCCGTGGTCTGCGCACTTCGCAAAACGACGTTGGAAGTACGCATCGGCTCGTGACATCCGCCCTGCTGGACCGTGCAAAGTTTCAGATGGCTTCCGTGCCGCGTTCGCCAGTGCGGATGCGGATACAATCTTCCAGCGGCAAGACGAAGATTTTGCCGTCGCCGATTTCGCCTTTTTCGCCGCTGCGGCCGCCCTTGATAATGGCATCGATCGTCGGTTCCACAAACGCTTCGTTGACGGCGATCTGCAACTGGACCTTGCGCAACAAGCTCGTACCCAGTTCGCGTCCGCGATATGTCTCTGTCTGGCCCTTCTGACGCCCAAAGCCCTGACAGTCCATCACCGTCAGGCGGACCACTTCGACTTCGTTCAGGGCTTCTTTCACCGCTTCCAGCTTGCCGGGTTGGATAATGGCAATGATCAGCTTCATCGGTTTCGGATCTCCGCCTGGGGCCCTGTTGCGCGCCGCTGGGTCAACGCTCGCGTCGCTTGGATTCACGTCGGGACGTCGGCGACGGGATGCGGCAGCTGTTCTTGTTCGTGCGGCCATCGTTCACCAACTTTAGACAGAATCTAACGCCACCGCCAAGCTGGTACAAGGCCCGATCCACGGTGAAGCGGACTTAGAAGGAATGCCGGTGCCCGCGATGGAGCATACCCCGACCCGAGCGGCCGAGGCGGTCGGCCGCTCGAGCCATTGGGGTATCCTTCTGGCCCAGGCAAGAGCCGAAGTGATGTCTGGGCGGCTGTGCCGCCGGTGATCGCGCCCGTTCTTTCGCCTGGATAGGATCTGACAGCGACAGCAATCAACGTGCCAAGCGGATGCCTGCGAGTTTGCCCAGAGGCAGCGTCAAGTCCTAGACTGTGGGTGTCAAACGCTTTAGGACCGATCGAGCGAATTCCGCCGAGATGAAAACGCGCCGCAAGGCGGCGGCGTTGCCTAAATCGGGCGCAAGGCTTGAGGAAGCATTGTGCATGATTGGACTGAAGGAATGGGCAGCCAAGAAGTGGGCAGCCAAGAAGAACGAAAACGCCGGCGAGGGTCTTTCGCCGGCGTCTCGAACACTCTGGAGCAGAATCGCATCGCCACGGCATGCGATCCGGGGCATATGGAAGGAACGGGCAAAATCAGAAGGTAACGATCCCGTCGATGCCGAAGATCCAGCCGCCCGCCAAATCCGGGTCGATGTTCTGTTGAATTCCATCACCCCAGTTGTAGCGAATCTCCGGCCGCAGCACGAAGTTCGGGTGGGGCTTCCAGTTCAAACCCGCCGTCGCCTCGTACAGGGACGCCGCGTCCCGCTTCCACCATTCGAAACGACCGCCGACAGCCCAGCAGTTATTCAATTGATAAAACAGGTACTGGTTGATGCCGACGTCGTCATTGGCCTCGTCCGTATCCGTCGCGACATGATCGCTCTGGAATACGTAGTTCAGCTTTTCGGTCAGCGCGAAATCGATGACCACGCTGTGGCTGTATCCCTCGCCACGCCAACCCAAGTTGCCCACGCTCGTGATATAGGTCATCGTCACATTGTCGAGCAGTGCGTAGGAGAACCCGCCGAGGAAGTTGTTGCCCTGGTCGAACTGGTCGAAGCCGGTATCCCAGCCCAAGGTCCAGCCGGCATACAGCGTCAGCTTGTCGTTAACGCCGTACGACGCGACGACGCCGGTGTGGGTGAACGGCTCGCTGTTGTACATCGTATAGGCGTGGCTGTAGAAGAAGTTATCCGGCGCCGTCACAACTTCGTAGCCGACCAACGTATAGAAGTGCCCGAACTTGATCGACAGATCGCCGTTGGCCAACTCGGCATAAGCTTGCGGAATGGCCCAACCGTAGATCCCGTGGTCAAATCCGTTCTGAAAGTCCCAGCGACCGGGATTGTTGCCGAAAGCCTGGGTATCCTGCGCGTCGACTCCGTAAACAAAATCCGTGCGGAAACCCCAATCCCAGCCGCATTCGCCGTTGGCCGCCTTTTCCGCGTACAGATAGCCTTGATGCAAATGGAGCCGTCCGGGATGCGAGTTGAATTTTCCATCGCTTTTATTGTGATAACCTGCCTGCGCCCAGCCGCCGATCTTCGTGCCCCACGGATTCTCAGGCATCAGTTCCCAGGGATCGCCTTCGGAGCAGAGATTCCAGCCGCAGGACGTGCGCCCCGGGGCGGATGCGGCGGCTTCGTAACCGAGCAAGTCCCGCACACTCGGAGCCTCCGGATCTTCCGTCGGCGCAGGGGGCCGGAGGACTTGATCGCTAGGCGACGGCGCGGTGCGTTCGTCCGCGGTTACCAACGGACTCGGACGTTGCGACAAGTGATACTCCGGCGCCGGCCGCACCCAGTATTGGGCCAATGCATGACTCGCCAACAGACTGCAAACACCGACCGAAACACAGACGATCTTGACCCATCTCATGTCCGACTCTCCTTGATTCGCGAGTGCTCCGGAGCGACCGTGAGCCTCAGCGGCGACTGACTCTCCTGGTAGAGGCATCGGATGTCGCTTAACGCACGAATAAGGAAACCATGGCATGGTGCAGTCGCACGGATCGCCCGAAGATGCGCTGCCATGCGTATCAAGCTGAATATAGGGATATTAACGGGGGGGTGCGCCGGTATTCGCAAACAGGGCTCGCACAAACTCGCCCGGATTGAACAGCGCCAAATCCTCCGCTTTTTCGCCAATTCCTACGTATTTTACAGGAATGTTGAACTGCTGGCGGATGGGGATCACCACGCCGCCTTTGGCGGTGCCGTCCAGCTTGGCGAGAACGATGCCCGTACAACCGGCAGCATCGGAAAATCCCTTCGCTTGGCTGATCCCGTTTTGGCCGGCGGTGGCGTCGAGGACCAGCAGCACCTCGTGGGGAGCCTCGGGAATCAGTTTGCCGATCACGCGGCGTATTTTCGATAGCTGGTTCATCAAATTGGCCTGCGTCTGCAGCCGGCCCGCGGTATCCACGATGCAGACTTCCGCCCCGCTGTCCAACGCCATCGCGACCGCACGATGTGCCACACTGGCCGGGTCGCCGCCGGCTTCGCCTTTGACCAGTTGCACGCCCACGCGATCGGACCAGACGGTCAGTTGCTCGACCGCCGCCGCCCGAAACGTATCTCCGGCGCCCAAAATGACCCGCTTGCCCTGGTCGCGGAACAAACGCGCCAATTTAGCGATCGAGGTCGTCTTGCCCGAGCCGTTGACGCCCACGACCATGATGACCGTCGGACCGGACTCGGCAAAGGTGATCGGTTGTTCCGGCTGGGCCAGCAACTCCAATAGCTTGGCTTGGATGATCCCGAGAATGTCTTCCATCCTGACGACGCGGGCGCGATGGTCGGTTTGGACCTGCTCGCAAATGGAATTCGCGGGGTTCGTGCCCATGTCGGTGCGGATCAGCAGCGCAAACAACTCGCGCACGAAATCGTCGTCAACCAGCCGTCCTTCCTGCTTGAACAAGTCGCGGATATCGGTGTTCAGCAACTGGGAGGTACGTTGCAGACCTCGCTTGAAGCGGGCCAACAGTCCTTCCGAGGCAGCGGACGGCGCGGCGCCGTTTTCGCCCGGCGCCGGATCCGCTTCCCCAGCGGGGACGTCACGATGTTCCGGCGGTTCCGCCTGGGCGGCAGGATGTTCCCCCGCCGCCGGTTCCGGCTTGCTCTTGAATCGGTCAAAAAAGCCCATCGTTTCAATCCTCGTTGGCTGGCTTGCCGCGCGTCATGAATCATCCGGAGGTGTGGGAATAATACGGTCTTCTAACGAAGGCGGCGGAGCATCAACCTGCTCGCGCATCACGCGATCCAGGATCCCGTTGATGAACGATGGCGACTGTCGATCACCGAACCGCTTGGCCAACTCCACCGCTTCGTTGATGACGACTTGTCCGGGCGTGCCCGCATACAGGATTTCGTATGCGCCCAGCCGCAGGATGTTGCGATCCACAATTGCCATTCGCTTGACGCTCCAATGCTTTGCTTTGGCATCGAGGACGGCGTCCAGTTCGGCGCGATGTTCCCGCACGCCGTCCAGCAGCGAGAGAGCAAACACGGTCAGCGACGCGTTGCGTTTCAATTCCTTGCGGAGGAATTGAGCGACGCTTGCCGCGGCGATCTCCGGATTCAGATCGTCCTGGTACAACAATTGAAGCACAACTTGGCGAGCTTGGCTGCGGGCAGACATGGTATGGCGGAGTCACTTTGGTTTGCGGGCCCGAGAGATGCGTCAGGGCAGTTTTGTTAACAGGTTGGCCATCTCTAAGGCGGCTTCGGCACACTCGATGCCCTTGTTGCCGACGTTGCCTCCCGAGCGATGGATCGCTTGCTCCAAGCTGTTGCAGGTCAACACGCCGAACAGCACCGGCACGCCGGTCTCGATCGCCATTCGCCCCAGGCTCAGGCTGACCTGGCGATTGATGTGCTGGTCGTGGCTGGTTTCGCCGCGGATGACGGCCCCCAGGCACAGCACGGCTGCATACCGTCCCGACTTGGCAAACCGTCCGGCCACCAGCGGGATCTCCCAAGCGCCGGGCACCCAGGCGACGTCGATGGCGTCGTCGACGACGCCGTGGGCGCACAGCGTGTCCACGGCGCCGTCCAGCAGCTTGCGCGTGATCGTATCGTTATAGCGGGAGACCACGATGGCAAACTGCGCGCCCGCCCCCGCAGGCCGGCCTTCGTACACGTTCGGCATGTCTCACTCCCGGTCACTTGGCAACGTTCATGCTCATCAAGAACTCGGCGTTGGACTTCGTCTTCTGCATCCGCGTCACCAACAACTCCATCGCTTCGGGGGCGTTCATGTCGTTCAGCACCCGGCGGAGGATCACGACGCGGCGGTACTCTTCGGGATCCAATAACATTTCCTCGCGGCGGGTCCCGCTGCGGTTGATGTCGATGGCCGGCCAGATCCGCTTGTCCACCAGCCGCCGGTCCAGGCAGATTTCCATGTTGCCCGTGCCTTTGAACTCCTCGAAAATCACCTCGTCCATCTTGCTTCCGGTATCGACCAAAGCGGTGGCCACGATCGTCAGCGATCCGCCTTCTTCCACCTTGCGGGCGGAGCCGAAGAACCGTTTCGGGTTCTGCAAGGCATTGGCGTCCAGGCCGCCGGACAGGATCTTGCCGGACTGTTGGCACTCCGAGTTCCAAGCCCGGGCCAAGCGGGTGATCGAATCCAGGAAAATGACCACGTCGTGCCCGTACTCGACCATCCGCTTGGCTTTCTCGATCACCATCTCGGAGACCTGCACGTGCCGGGACGACGGTTCGTCAAAGGTGGAACTGATCACCTCGCAGTTGCTCCCCTTGACCTCGCGTTCCATATCGGTGACCTCTTCCGGCCGTTCGTCGATCAGGAGCATGATGACGTAAGCGTCGGGATAGTTCTTGAGCACCGCCTTGGCCATCTTCTGCATCAGGATCGTCTTGCCGGCGCGAGGCGGACTGACGATCAAGCCGCGCTGGCCGAACCCGATCGGCGTCATCATATCCACGACCCGCGTCGACATGTCCGTCGGATCGAACTCCATGATGATCCGCTTGTCGGGATGCAGCGGGGTCAAGTCGTCGAAACTGACTTTGTCGGCCGCCAGATTCGGATCCTGATAGTTAATCGCTTCGACACGGAGTAGAGCGAAATAGCGTTCGTTCTCTTTCGGCGGCCGAATCTGGCCGGAAACGGTCACGCCTGTCTGCAAGCCGAAGCGGCGGATTTGGCTCGGCGAGACGTAGATGTCGTCGGGGCACGACAAATAGTGATAATCGGGACTTCGCAGAAAACCAAACCCATCCGGCAAGATCTCCAAAGTGCCTTCGCCATACATCAGCCCGTTCATCTTGACCCGCTCTTTCAGGATCTTGAAGATCAAGTCCTGCTTCTTGGCTCCCGCCATCTCCTCGACGTTCTCGCTGCGGGCTTCCTCGATCAGCTGAGCCATGCTCATTTTTTGCAGTTCGGCGATGTGCACTTCGCCCTGCTTGATCTTCTCGTAGCGGTCGCACAGTTCGTCGGCGGTGGTTCCCTGGCGATCGGCTTCTTCGGCCAATTCCTCCGCGAGGGACAACGGTTCTCGTTCATCGTAGTTAAGTGATCGAGGGCGAGGCATGTCAAAGACTCCTGATAGAAAAGGCTGAGCCGGCAAGCGAACGTTGCCGGCGGTGGGCAAAACAAAATCTGTGATCGAGGTTCAGGCTGGTCACGTCCGAGCCGGCCCAAGCCGGCGATTGTGGCGGCCGTCAGGCCGCGCCAGGTTTGCGAATCGACACTAACGGCAATGCGGCTGGGCGGCGTCGCTAAACAGCCCGCGCCAAAACCGATCGACCTGGGCATACAACCGGTCCCGGGTCGTCGAATTGTCAATCATCGTATCCGCTCGAGTACGTTTCGTCTCCAAAGGCTCCTGTGCCGCTTCGCGGGCGGCAAAATCCGTTTCCGTCCAGCCGCGCTGTCGAGCCCTGGCGAGCCGGACAAGTCGCGGAGTATCCACAAAAATCATCCGTTGACACAGCCGATCCCAGCCTGCTTTGAGCATTACGGGAGCGTCCAGCACGGCGGCTTGCACGCCTGCGCGATGCCATTCGGCCAACTGTGCTTCCAGCCGCTGACGGATCCGCGGATGGGTTAATTGTTCCAGGAACTTCAGCTCTACGTCACTTTCCGGCGTCCCGGCAAAAACAATTTCCGCGACCTTGCGGCGATCGATTTCGCCGGCCGCGTCCAAAACTCGTTCGCCCCAGCGGTGGCGGACCGCCCGTCGGACCTCCAACTCTCGCAAGACCGCATGCCCCGCCTGGTCCGCCTCCAGGACTTCAGCGCCCAGTGCTCGCAAGCGATTGGAAACCTCGGACTTGCCGCTCGCCACCCCGCCAAGAACGCCAATCAGAATCATATTGTTTGGGGGTGTCAACTCCACACTTCACAATCCGCCCAATTGTCGCCGAGCTTGACGTCTACCTTGAGCGGAACGGACAGCCGTTCCACAGACTCCATTTCTTGACGTACCAACGTCGCTAATCGCTCGACTTCCTCGCTCGGAGCTTCCAATACCAATTCGTCGTGTATTTGCAGCAGCAGGCGAGCCCGGTGGTTTTCCCGTTGCATCCGGGCATGGACTTGGATCATGGCTTTCTTGATCAAGTCCGCTGCCGAACCTTGGATCACTGTATTTATGGCAATTCGCTCAGGTAGGTTCCTTTGTTGCCGCGAGTCGCCAAGCGATAAGATGTCTCGAACGCCTTGGACGGTTCGCTTCCGCCCCAGGATCGTACTAACATAACCCTTTTTCCGGCATTCGGAAAGAGTCCTTTCGATAAAGTCCTTGACCCCCGGATATCGGGCAAAATAGGCTTCGATAAATACGGCTGCTTCAGCCTGGTCGATATCCAACGATTTGGCCAACCCGTACGAGCTTTGGCCGTAAATCACGCCGAAATTGACGGCTTTGGCGCCGCGCCGCAGCTCTCGAGTCACCTCGTGCAGCGGAACCCCGTACACCTCACTTGCCACCATCGCATGAATGTCTTCATCCGCGGCAAACGCCCGTTGCAGGGCCTGATCGCCGGAAAAATGAGCCAAGACTCGCAGCTCAATTTGAGAGTAGTCCGCCGTTACCAGCTTCCACCCCGCTTCGCCGGCGATGAAAGCCGAGCGGATTCCCCGGCCTTCCTCGGTCCGGACTGGAATGTTCTGCAGGTTCGGATCCGTGGAACTGAGCCGACCGGTGGCCGCGACATCTTGTTTGAACGAGGTATGCACGCGTCCCGTTTGGGGATGGACCAAACCTATCAACGCATCTACATACGTACTGCGTAGTTTGCCGTACTGACGATATTCAATAATCTTAGCCGGCAACGCGTGCTGCTTGGCCAGCCCCTCTAGAACCTCTACATCCGTACTGGCACCAGTCTTCGTGACTTTGCCTTTCGGCAGTTTCAGATCCTCGAACAAGATCTTCGCCAGCTGCAGACGGGAATTAATGTTGAACTCGCCGCCAGCCCAGGCATAAATCTCCGTTTTCAGATCCACCATCCGGCGAGCGAAGCGTTCTCCCAGGCTTTCCAGCCTTTGCACATTTACCTTAATCCCGTTAAATTCCATCTCGGCCAGTACGTCGATCAACGGCATTTCCAAACGGTCGAACAAATTCGTCAAGCCATCGTTGTCCAAGCGTTCCCGCAGGATTCCCGCCAGCGAGACGGGAAGATCCGCGTCTTCTGCCGCGTAGACCGTAATCAGGGGCACGGGGACCTGGTCCATCCGCTTCTGCGACTTGCCGGTTCCAATCAACTCCTTGATCTTGATCGTCGTATGGTCCAGATAACGATTGGCCAAATCATCTAGGCTATGATTTCGTTCGCCGGGATCCAGCAGATAATCGGCCACCATCGTATCGAATGCCACGCCGCGAACACGAATGCCCGCGGATCGCAAAACGACAATGTCGTACTTCAAGTTCTGGCCGATCTTCTCAATGTCTGGGTTTTCCAGAATCGGTCGCAAGGCGTCGCGAACGAGCCCGGGATCCAACTGGGGTTCGCCGGCCGGCGCTCGTACAGGAATGTAGTACGCCGTGCCGGGCAGCCAGGCAAACGAGTAGCCGACGATTTCGGCCCAACGCGGATTGGTCGAAGTGGTTTCCGTATCGACCGAGATCCGCTTCTGTTGGGAAAGCTCTCGCACCAATCCGGCCAGTTCATCCAGTGTGGCAATCGTCCGATAGTCGGCGTGCTGTGGCGGCAGCGCGTCCCGGGATGGGACTTCCGGCCCCGATCGTTCGGCAGCCATTGGATCGCTCAAACTCGGTCGAAGATCGTCCTCAGAGCGTGGCGCGGTATCCGTGGCGCTGGCAGAAACCGATTTCCCGTCCCTCGATGTCCGCGCGCCGGCCCCGGCCAGGTGCCGGACTCGATCGGCCAATTTCCGGAAACCATACTCGCGGCATAGCTGGTCGATCATTTCGAGGTTGAACTGTCTGCTCCGACCGGCGTCCCAATCGAACTGGACGGGAACGTTGTCCACCAGCCGCACGAGGCGGCGACTGAGCATCGCCGTATCTCGTCCCTTCAGTAGATTTTCGCGGCGTTTGCGTCCGGAAACCTCGCCTGCGTGCTCGAGAACACCTTCCAGCGTATCGTACTTGCTCAGCAACTCACGCGCAATCTTGGGCCCGATCAACGGGATGCCGGGGACGTTATCGATCATGTCTCCAACCAATGACTGGAAATCAACGACCTGATCGGGGCGCACTCCCCATTCCTCGTGCAACGCCGCCGCATCGAACACCTGATCTTTGCGAATGTTGTACACTTTGACGCGCTCAGTGATCAGCTGTCGGCAGTCCTTGTCGCTGGTCACCACGTAACAATCGTGCCCCGCTTGTTCCGCGCGGCGCGCGACGGTGGCCAGCACGTCATCCGCTTCGTACCCCGCCATTTCCAGCACGGGGATGCCCAGGGCGTCCAACATGCGGCGAATTTGCGGGATTTGCAGCTGCAGATCGGCCGGCATCTCCCGGCGGCCCGCCTTATATGCCGAAAACAGCTCGTCTCGAAACGTGGCCCCCGGTGCGTCGAAGGCGCAGAACAGGAAATCGGGCTTTTTCTTTTCCAGCAAGTCGACCAGATCTCGCGCAAAGCCGTGAATGGCCGCTACCGGCTGCCCATTGGGACCGGTCATTTCGGGCAGCGCATGAAACACTTGAAAAATCAACGAGTAAGCGTCCACCAGATAAACCGTCCGACGAAGGGGCGATCCGCGGGAGGCCAGCTCGGCCGCATAAGGCTCGGTGGCGGCAGGATCGGCACCGATGGGCTCAGCACGAGCGGGTTCGATAACCTCGGGCTCGCCAATGTCGGGCTCGCCAATGTCGGGCTCGCCAATGTCGGGCTCGCCAACGTCGGGCTCGCCAACGTCGGGCTCGCCAACGTCAGGCTCGGAGGCGGCAGATGCGGCGGGAACCAGGTCGGCATCCAACTCGTCGCGCGGGCTCGAAGCCGGAACCGACCCGGGCTCGCGGGCGTCCTGGAATTCGAACAGCATTTGCTGTCGGCGTTGGTCGGGCATGATGAGTGGGGACGTGAAAAAGGATCAAACGAGCGGTCGCCTACTGGGCGTTCCTCGATGGCGGAGGATGTGCATCTATTATCCTAAGGCTTTTGGCCGGCCCCTGTCAAGCGACCGAGTCGTGCCCAATTGGCAGCTGGCTTCTGCCGCTGCTAAGATACGGGTATCGTCGTGCGGGCGCACCAGCGGCGCGCCCTCCCGTGCGCCGCACGTTCCCCGTCAAAATCGCAAAGTGCCAGTGGAGATTGCCTCATGGTTCGTTTCGCATCTCTCGTTGCCGTTACCGTTGTGCTGGCCGGCTGTTCGCCCGAGTCGGCCCCGCCGCCCGCGTCACCTGGCGGCGCTGCGGAGTCAGCAAGCGGAGCGGCGGCGGTACAGCCCGTGACTTTCCGCGTGCCGACGATGGTCTGCACTCGCAATTGCTGGCCAGCCGTTCGGGACGCGCTGCAAAAACAGCCCGGCGTGAGCGACGTCACGCTGGCAGCGCAAAAGGAAGAAGTCGCGATCGACAATCCGCTGGTGACGGTAAAGCTGAACGGGCCGTTCGACGCCGAACGGGCCATCCAAGCCATTGCCGCCGCCGGGTTTGCCAAAGCGACCGTCGAGAAGTGACGGCGGTGCGTTACGGCGCGAGCAACGTCTCTCGCGCGCGTCGCATCAGCGTTTCGGAAGCGAAATAGGCGCGCTCGTCGTGCGTCTTGCCGATCTGGCAGCATACGTTCGCCTGCTCCAGTCGCTCAGCATCCTGCCCGAGCCGCCCGGGCCGTCCCAGGCCGGTGTAACCCAACGCCTGGCCTGAGCAGCCAGGGTCCAGCCGAGGATATCTGCGGAGCACAGGATCGCACGGATTGTACAGTAGCAGCAATCGCTCGACCTGCGAAAAGCTTTGATCGTGATAACCGCCGGGCAGCCACCACTGGTTGTTCATCGCCGCCGCTTGCAGCACGACGCGGACGGAATTCGCAGGGCGCTGCTTGAGTTCCATCAGGTGATACCGGCCCAACGTACCGCCGCCGGCTAAATGCAGAGCGCCGGAGACGATCCGCGCGCCGAAGCTGTAACCCAGCAGACGTAGCTGCGCGTCGGTTTCCAGTCCGTTCAGAAAGGTGGCTAGAAAGTAGCTCTCGCAAGCGGTGCGCGCCGCTTTGGTTTGTGCATCCCGCCGCGGCCGAGGACCATGCACCTTGGAACTGGGCCAGGACCAGATTACGAACCGGACGGGACTCGAATCCGGCAGGTTTCGCAGCAGGGCGCGGTAGGCCGCCAGCCCTCGGCTCGACGCTTCTTCCGGCTCGATTCGATTTCCATGGACGTAGACCAGCGTCACGGCGTCGAGCCGTTCGTCTTGGGCCCAGCGGGCCTCGTCCGCCGTTTGCCAGCCGGCGGCCGGATCGTAGCGAAAGAAGCGAAAATCCGTGCTTCCCAAGGACGGACCGCAGGGACAGTTCAGGTGCCGGGTGCTGATCATCCAAATCGAATTGAAAGCCGAGCCGCTTCCGGCGTCCGCCTTCTGCACGTGCAGTTCGGGGGCGACGCCTCCCAGGGCGGCCGGAGCGCAAGGCAAGAAAGAAAACAACAACCAGCTGGAAATCCAAGTAGCTCGCATGGCGGTGACGCGACTCTGATTGAAAGGGACCATCTCGACGGAACAAGACAAGCAGGCGGAACGAACGTCCGCACAGACAACCTTACCCTACGTTCTTGGCTCTGTGTTGCAGAAAGCAAACACCGCTGAAAAAACGCAACCGCTTCATTTGCACATCATCAGCGGCAAGCTAGATTTGTCTGGTTTGGAGTGGGACCTGAGGTTTGTACCGTTTATCACGAAGGGAATACGAGTCATGAAGCGCGTGTTTTTTGTGGCGAGCATGGGGCTGTTGTTGGTCGGTCTGGCGGGCTGCAATCGCGGCTGGCCGAGCTTGTTCTGCAATAATAACAACGACTGCTACGAAGTGATCGAAGGCGACGCCGGATGCTGCGAATCGAACGCTTACTATGCGCCGTCCAGGCCGGCAGTAGAATATATGCCGTCACCGGCGCGGAGCCGAGTTGACGAGTTGCCGATGCCCGGTCCGGATCGCAGCAGCACGTGAGACGTGGATGCCCGCCAGCCGATGAGGAGAGTTTCATGCCGGTGAAAACCGTTTCGTTAGGCACGTTGTTTCTGCTGCTGCTCGGCGGCGCGGCGCCGGCTCAATTCGAGGCGCAAACGCCGTCCAAGGGCATCCGCTTGGACAAGCCGATGACGCAGCGCTGGCAAGTCGGCGTCAAGATCACGGCGGTGGGCGGGCCTTGCGCCGGGTTACGGGGGTCGATTCCCGTGCCGACCGACTGGCCCGAACAGGAGGTCCGCGTCGTCGCCGAGGATGTCACGCCGCTGGTTCGCGGCGTCCGTTACCGCGATCTGGGCGGCCTGCGGCAGATGCAGTATTCGATTCCACAACTGCCGCCGGGCGAACTCGGCTCTGCCTTGGTGACGTTCGAGATCATCCGCAGTTCGATCCTGCCGCCGGAGGATACGGCGGAATTCCAGATCCCGAAGAATCCCCCCCCGGTGGTCCGCTTGAACTTGGCCGCCAGTCCTTCGATCGAATGCCGGCATCCCACCATTCGCAGCAAGGCGAAAGAGCTGGCCGCGGGCGACGTCCCGGCGTGGGAACAGGTTCGCACGCTGTACGATTGGGTTCGCGATAACATGAAATTCCAGGACGGACCGTTCAAAGGCGCGGTGGCGACGTTGCGTGACGGCAGCGGCAATCGAGATGATTTGACTTGCCTGTTCATCGCCCTCTGCCGCGCCGGCGACGTTCCGGCTCGAACCGTATTCGTGCCCGACAATTGCTACGCTGAATTCTACTTGCACGACGCCGACGGCAAGGGACATTGGTTCCCGTGCCAAGTCGCGGGAACGCGTGAGTTCGGCGGAATGTCGGACCATCGTCCGATTCTGCAAAAGGGCGACAATATTCGGGTGCCCGACGAACAAAAGGACCCGCAGCGGTTTGTTGCCGAATTCCTGACCGGCCAAGGCGGCCGCGCCGGACGGCCGCAAGTCGAATTCGTCCGCAAGCTGCTGCCGGCGAATTGAGCGCAGGAGTAGGCTGTGCGACAACGGCGATGCGACACGATCCGCCAACGAGGAACTTTACGATGCGAACGATCTGTCATGCCGTCCTGGCGGCGATCTGCCTGCTCGCCGCTTCGCTTGGTGCAGCCGTTGGCGCGGAACCGATCCGGCTGGAGAATCCCCGCACCGAGCGATGGCAGATCGGAATGAATGTCACCGCGACGGGAGCATGTACCGGGATCGCCGCGACGTTGCCGGTTCCGCTGGACTGGCCGGAGCAACAAGTCAAGATCGTCGGCCAGGAACTCAGCCGGCAGATTCGTTCGGTCAGCTACCGCACGCTGCCACCGGGCGGCGCCCGCCAGATGGTCATCGCGATCCCGCGGTTGGCGGCCGGAGAGACGGCGTCGGCGCTGGTCACGTTCGAGGTGATCAAGCACGATATGGTAAGCTTGGCGGACGCGGCCGAGTGGTCGGTGCCGAGCCGGATGCTGACGGATCTTCGGCCGTATCTGGGCGTCAGTCCGTCGATCGAGACGAACCATCCGGAAATCACGCGGTTGGCGGGCCAGATCGGCCAGGACGCAGCGACCGGTTGGGGCAAAGTCCATGCGATCCACGATTGGGTGCGGGCCAACATCCGTTACGAGTTCGACGTTGAATTAAAAGGCGCTTTGACGGCGCTCCGCGCCGGCCACGGCGATTGCGAGGAGTTGACGTCGCTGTTCATCGCCTTGTGCCGCGCCAACGGCATCCCGGCCCGCTCGGTTTGGGTTCCCGGGCACTGTTACCCGGAATTCTACCTGCAACCCGCCGGTGGACGAGGCGGCTGGTTTTCGTGTCAAGTCGCCGGGGACGGCGCGTTCGGCGAGATGCGCGAAGCCCGGCCGATTCTGCAAAAAGGCGACAACTTCCGCGTGCCGGGCGAATCCGCCGCCCAACGTTACGTCACCGAAACGTTCCGCGCTCAGAATGCCCTCGGCGATCCGCACGTCGAGTGGGTGCGCAAGCAGCTGAGCGGCTGAACGGCTGGTTCCCGCCGCCGTCTCGTGATATAAAAGCCCGATGGGACATCGAGCCAACTACATTTTGCGTCGGAGAGGCCGCACGCAGCGGTTTTTCAGCCGCTGGGGCGGCTTGTCCCTGGGCCAAGACATCTTCTGGGGACCCGACGAGACCACGCGTTTCATCCGCGCGCTCGAGCCGACGGAGGAATGGGCGAAGCCGGATTCCTGCGAAGCCGGGGCGGTGGTCGACTGGGACGCGCACCGCCTGACGTGGTTCGAAGCCGATTATCTGCGGCCGGAACGGTCGGAGCGGCGACTGTACGCCCTGCTGCTGCAACAGACGTGGCCGGAGTGGGAAATCCAATTCGCCGCGGTCGAAAGTCTCGCTTGCGGAGATGAACAGGAATTCGGGACGGAGTCTCCGGCCGGTTTGCTCGGCGAGTGGCTGGAAGGGGACGACGAGCACGACGACGAGGAGAAGCTCGAATCGGCCGACGACAAATCGGCCGACGACAAATCGGCCGACGAACGAACGTGCCTGGCGGCGCTGGCCGGCCGGCTGTTGGACCAGACGCGATTCGATCCGCAGATCATGCTGGGCGGCATGCGGCGGGCAACGCGGGAAGCTGACGCCGGCTGCGGCTGTGTGACCGTGCTGGTGACGCTGGCCGCCGTGGCCGTTGCCGCGTGGATCAGGACGGCGCCGGCGATTGCAGTTTGCATCCTGATCGTCCTCGTAACGCTGGGTTTCACCATTCGCATCCGGCGGCGAACGGCACGACTGCTCGCGATCGTGAAGGAGGCGGACGACGCGCCGCTGGCGGCCGGGCCGTCGCTCGCCAAGAAACGCTCAATTTTGGATCACGCCTTGTCGCGGCTCGGCTATCCCACCACCGAGCAGCTGGAACAAGAGGGCGCGTTGACGTTGACGGCGAGCGTTCCAGGCTCGGGGGACGTATTGCCGGACCGGTTCGGGCCTTTGCGCCCGCTCCGCGCGGACGAGGTTGCGGGCGTCAATTTTTATCAGTTGCAGCTGAATCGGTTGCGGTTCCGCGAACTTCGCCGCGGAACCACCCTGTGGCAAGCATGCCTGATTAAATTGCTGGCGCCGTTCGGCGGCAGTTCCGGCCCCACCATTCCCGTGCCCCGCGCCGCGCGTCTGATTTTCTTGGCTTTGGAAGATCTGCCGCCGCACGCCCGCCAGGAGCTGCAGCCCTGGTTGGCTCAGGCCGCCGAGAGCGGGTTCGCGACCGAGTTTTTCTATACGCTGCCAATGCTGGGCCGGCAAGAGGCGTTCAGTGCGGTGCTGAGCGCGGCCGAAGGGACTTTGCTGGCTTCGTTCCTGTATGCGCGAGTTCGGCTGCGAATCCCCGGCGATGATGCGGACGACGACTCGGCAGGCGAGGACTTTTGCGACGAGGAGATCTTCGAGGCGTCGCTGCTGAGCACCTTGTCCGATGGCAGGCTGTTGATCACCGGCACGCGGTCTGCGGAACTCGACCCGTTGCCGGGGCACGAGCTGCAGAGCTACGAAGACGCCGACTGGCCGACGCTGCTGGCGGCTCATCAACGGCGGCTTGGGCCGCGAATCCGCACCGAATTGCGGCCGGTCTCCGCCGTCGAATTGCCCGGTTTGTTGCTCCAATGGAACCAGCAGGAAATGGACCACCACGTCGCACGAGGCGTCTACCAGCGGATGAGCCGCGAGGACATCGACCGCTTTGCAGAAGAGGGATAGCTGGGATGCCTGCAGCCGGACAGGAAGACTCTTTGCAAAAAAACACGCGTTTCCTGCCAGTCACCGATGAGGATTCACGCCGTGCCTGACGAGCCGCTGCTCCATATCGTCCTGGTTCAACCGGAGATTCCGCAGAACGCCGGGAACATCGGCCGCACGTGCGTGGCGTTAGGCGCCAAACTGTGGCTCGTTCGTCCGCTGGGATTCCGCATCGACCAGCGGCAGTTGCGGCGTGCCGGCTTGGATTACTGGCAGCACTTGAATTGGGAAGTCGTCGATGACTGGACGACGCTCCGTCGGCGTCTGCCCGAACCGGAACCCTGGCTGTTCACCAAGACGGCCGAGCAGCCGTACACGGCGGCGGCGTTTCGTCCCGGTGACCTGTTGGTATTCGGCAGCGAGTCCCATGGCCTGCCGCCGTCGTTATTGCGGGGCTCTGCGGATCGCTGCTTGCGAATCCCGATGCGGCCGGAAGTGCGAAGCCTGAACCTGGCCTGCAGCGTCGGCGTCGCCGCCTACGAAGCGGCACGCCAGATCCTGGCGCAGTGATCCGCCACTTTGGAGAATTCGGCCCGTTCGTTATACTGCAAGGGTGGCCCCGTCGCTACGCCGGCGGCGGTCGCGAAAGGAGTCTGTATGCGTCGGTCCTTGATGGGATGCTTGGCAATCCTCGTTATGCTGTCGACGGTCGGCCGCAGCGGCGGGGCCGAAGTCACGCCGGACGATGTCCGCAGTGCAATTACGGCGGGGGTGCGATACGTCAAGAGTCAGCAGTTGAAGGACCGCGGCAACTGGCCGGACCGCGTCGGCTACCCGGGCGGCGTGACGGCGCTGTGCACACTGGCTCTACTGGAGTCGGGCGAGCCGGTGAATTCGCCCGCGATGGACAAAGCCCTGTCATACCTGCGGCAATTGGGAGATCCGCAAGCGGTCTATGTGACGGCTCTGCAGACGATGGTCTTCTGTGTGGCCGAGCCGAAGAAAGACCTGCTGCTGATTCAGCGGAATGCCGCCTGGCTGGAACGGGCCCAGATCCAGGACGGCGATCGGGCTGGAGCGTGGACCTATTTCTCTTCGGCCGGCCAAGCGGCTCGCGGCGACAACTCGAATTCGCAATTTGCCCTGCTGGGGCTGCACGAAGCCGAACTGGCGGGCGTATCGGTCAGTGCGGCCACATGGCAGCGGGCCCTGGATTACTGGCTCAGCTGTCAGCGCCCGGACGGTGCTTGGGGTTATTACAAGTCCGTCCAGGACCAGCCCCCCGCGGCGCCGACCGGCAGCATGACATGCGCCGGAATCGGCGCGGTGGTGATTTCCCAAGGCCGGCTGGGCGAGGGTGACGCCCGTGTCGTGGGCGGGACGATCCGGTGTTGCGCCGAGCAAACGGATGACGATTCGCTGAAGCGGGGTTTGGAGTGGATGGGCGCCAAATTCACGGTCAACGCCAATCCCAGTCCGGCCGGCTTCGGCGGACTCAGTCTCGGCCGCTCCGGATTGTTCTATTACCTGTACGGTGTCGAACGTGTGGGCCGCCTGACCGGCCGCCGGTTCCTGGGCAAACACGACTGGTATCGCCAAGGCGCCGAAATGCTGGTGCATCAGCAGGACAAGCTGACCGGCTTCTGGCGCGGCGAAGGCAGCGGCGAAGATAATCCGTTGATCGCCACGTCGTTTGCACTGCTGTTCCTGTCCAAAGGCCGCCGCCCGGTGGCGATCACCAAGCTGCAGCACGGCTCCACAAACGACTGGGACCTGCACCGCAACGGCGTCCATCATCTGATCCGCCACGTCGAACCGTTATGGCGTCAGAAACTCACTTGGCAAACGGTCGACTCCCGCGCCGCGTCGGTCGAGGATTTGTTGGAGTCGCCGGTCCTGTTCCTCAGCGGCCGGGAAGCGTTGGAACTGAGCGCGACTCAAAAACAGAATCTCAAGCAATACGTCGCGCGGGGCGGATTTATTTTTGCCGAAGCGTGTTGTGGCGGCGAGGCGTTCGACCGGACGTTTCGTCAACTGATGAAAGAGCTGTTTCCCGACAGCGCATTGCGGCTGTTGCCGCCCGAGCACGTCATCTGGTTTGCCCAGGAGCGCGTCGCGCCCGACCGGATCCGGCCGCTGTACGGCGTTGACGCGTGTTGCCGGACCAGTGTCGTGTACTGTCCGACGGACCTGTCGTGTTTGTGGGAACTGAGCCGCGGCGACCGCGACGCGGGATACCCGGAGGCGGTCAAGGAAGACATCAAGGCTGGCTTGGCGATCGGCGCCAACGTGCTGGCGTATGCGACAAACCGCCAGCTGAAAGACAAGCTCGAACGGCCGCGAAGGGTGGTCGAGGGCGATCCGAACGAAAACCTGACGCGCGGTGTGCTGGCAATTCCCAAACTGGTGCACGGCGGCGGCAGCGATGAAGCGACCAACGCCCTGCCTCGGATGCTGGGCGTGCTCCGCACCGACGTCGGTTTGCGGGTCACGGCGGAACCGCTGCTCGTTTCGCCGGACGATCCCCAGTTGCTCGACCACACCGTGGCCTTCGTTCACGGCCGGCGCGATTTCCGCTGGAGCGACAAGCAGCGCAAGGCGTTGGCGGTCTACCTGCGCCGCGGCGGGTTCTTGTTTGGCGACGCCATCTGCGCTAACCCCCAGTTTGCCGACGCCTTGCGGCGGGAAATCAAAGCGGCCGTGCCCGAGGCCGAATTCGTCCGCTTGCCGGAGAACCATCCGCTGTTCACCTCCCAATATCGAGGATACGATTTGCCGACGGTGACGCTGCGGGATCCTCAAGTCCGCGCGGCCGGCGATCCGCTGAGCGCTCGGCAGGTCCAAATCAAGCCCCTGCTGGAGGCGGTCCGACTCGAGGGGCGTTTGGCTGTCGTGTTTTCGCCTTACGATATCAGCTGTGCCATGGAAAACGCCGCTTCGCTGGATTGCAAAGGCTATCTTCCCGCCGACGCCGCCCGCCTGGTTGTCAACATCGTCATGTATGCGCTGCAGCAGTAGCGTTTCGTACCGTCGCCGGGTGACGGCCGTCGTTCGGCGAGGTGATTCCGACCGCAAGCGGCGAATACGCCGCCACGCGTAGTGGCCACGCACGACGCGGGAGCGGCGCAGCGCCGGCTAGCCTTCGTGGGCCAGTTCGGCTATTCTGAATTGGGAGGTATTTATGCGCTACCAAGTTGTGCTCCACAGAACCGACGAAGGCATCAGCGTCTCGGTCCCGGCGCTCCCAGGCTGTTGGTCCGAGGGCAACACGGACGAAGAGGCGCTGGCGAACATCCGAGATGCAATCGACGACTACCTGGCGGCTCTCCGGGATACAAAGGGCGGGATGTTCGTGCAATACCGCGGCTGGAACAAGTTTGCAGGCCCATTTCTGATCTGTCTGATCGCGATCTTCTGGACGCCGTTTTTCAGCGGCTGCGGGGGAAAAGATGGTCCTCCGTTTGGTCAAGTTATGGGCAAGGTCACCTTGGACGGCCAGCCGATTCAATCCGGAATGGTCATGTTTATCCCCGATTCGGCGTCCGGCACAGTCGGTCCCGCTTCACAAGCTCAAATCGGCAGCGGCGGAGAGTACGAGCTGATGGGCCCCGGGGGCCGCAAGGGAGCAGTGGTGGGCACCCACCGCATCACCGTATCCGGGCCGGAAGTGAGCAGCGATTCCGCCGGGAAATCTGCATCGAGGGTAAGAGTGCCAGAACGGTACAAGCACGAACAGAGTTCCGGGATCAAGAAGGAAGTCCTCGCGGGGGAAAACACCATCCATATCGAACTGACTTCGGAATGAGCGGGCTCCGCATTTCGAATTCGGCATTCATCGTTGTTTGAAGGGAGCACCCGCTCCGCTTCACCACGGCGAGCCGCGGAAACCGAAATCGCCTGGAGGGCCGAATTCGTAGATTTGCCGATAATGGAATCCGCCGTAGAACTGCGGATAGATGTCTCGCCAGTACGAATAGGGATTAGGCTGGCGCAAACTTGGATTGCTTTCCTGCCGGTACAACGGCCGCACCGGCGGCGATGGCTGAAGCAACCGGGCTCGCGGGCCCCGCGCCCCGCGAGGGTCTGCTTCCGCGACGCCACACGACAGCGTCATTCCCGTCAGAATGGCAATGGTAAAGGCAAAGCGTCGATTCATGGCAAACCTCTCGATCTCGTCGGCCCCGAGATCCGGCACCGACAAACGCCGGGCCGACACGCTACGGCCGCTGCTGAACTCTTAGCTTTCGAAAAGCGTAAGTCAAGCCGCGAGCACCACAGACTCGCATCCAGAAACCACCCGGACGACCACCGCTATGTCTCAAGAACAACTGTCGAAGTCAAAGACCGCCACATACTATTCGGTCTGAATCTGGACGCCTGGGGAAAGCAAGCGGATTTGTCCTCCGCTGTCCGGGCTAGTAGCTGTATATCAGGCGGGCAAATAGGCCTTCCAGCCCCAGGTCGCTGCTGAGGTTCGTCATTTGCGCTCGGCTGATCGTCTCCGCCCCGGAAAAAGTCACGCGGTTGTCCAGGTTCAAGAACGCAGTCAGTTCGTAGCCCGCTTGCCAGGTCAGCCGGCCGATCTGCCAGCTGATTCCGGCGGCGGCATCCAGGACGGGCAGGACGTCACGGTAGTGATACGTCACATCGACGTTGCCCGCGCCCCCAAAGCCGGTTTCGCTTTCCCTGTCATGGATCGAGAAATCGCCCATCAGCACCGCCCCGGCGGCACGACCGAAGACGCTCCACCCGTTTCCCAGCCCCCAATGAGTTTCGACGCCGGCACGCAGTCCGTACGCGTCCACCTGCGTGCTCTGGTCCTGGATGCGTTCCTCGACGACGGTCCCTCCTATGTACCGGACGGCAAACTTCTGTTCGATGGCCGCCCAGCGAAACCCGCCGAAGAATCGCATCGCCAGACAAGATGCGGGCAGAATGACGTACCCCGCTTCGACGTCGAAAACGTTGTAGTTCAGGTTCGCCGTGGCAAAGGCGGCAGCGGCATTGTTGTTAAAGCTGGCCGGCGAGGTCCGCGTCAACCAGAATAATCCGGCTTCGGGTGCCTCCACAGAGCGTTCGGCGTCCGTGTCAAAGTGCGTGTAGCTGAACACAATGTCCCAGCCGCTGGCGGTGCGATATCCGATCGAACCGCGAATCCCGGGGTTGGATTCCAACGCCAGCGCCTCGACGGATCCTTGGACGTTGTCGTCCGTATTCGGGTCTGAAATCCCGAAATCCAAACCGCCGCGTTTGGCACGCAGGTACAGAAAGTCGGCCGCCAGGATCAACCCCGGACCAAAACACGAGCAATCGCGACCGGAGTTATCGCCCTGAGAGACATACTTGTCCCGCCGCAAGCTTTCGAGTTCCGACTCCAACGCCGCCATGCGCATCGAGAGATCGTTGTCGAAGTACGCCGGTTGCAGCCCGGTCAGCCCTGCGCTTCCCTCGGCTTCGATCGTTCGCGGAAACAGAGGGAACGAAGCCAAGACCAAGAAAAACATGCCGGCTCTTGTTGCGAGGTTCATAGGCTGTCTCCGTACCACGATCGGTCAGTTCCGTCCGAGGGCGCAATACGGCCCTCGCACGAACGGTACTCGCGATGCGGAACAAGACAGAAAGCCAAGCTCCGATCGTCCTGACAGGATCCCATCGCACCATCGTCGAAGACCCACGGATCGTCAATGCGAGGAATTGCGCTGTTCTGTTCGATCGGACATCGGCAGAAGATTCGTCCAGAAATGTATCGGTCCCTGTTAGAACTGATGCGAGCGACATCGTTGGAATTCCGCGACGAACGGGAGTAACAGCTGGAACGTAACACAGCTGGAACGTACGCAGATCAGCATCACCGATACATCCGGTGTGCGTGGCGTTTGCGGACGACGGCCTTTAGGGGATGTGACTCTTCCGATCGTCCCACAGCGTTTCCCAGCCGTCACCGCGCGCGGGGCGTGATGTCAACCGAATGTCGGCCAACAGCAACGCTTCGGCCTCTGCTCCGTATGGCCCCATCCGCACCTGACTGCCGTCGGGGTCCACCAGCAGCGAGCAGCCGATGCACGGCCTCCCTTGCCACGGTCCGGCGGCGATCCAGCCCACATTGCTGACTCCGACGATCCAGAGACGGTAATCGCGCGCCACCGCGCCGTAATGCTCGAGCCACAGCCGGCCGTAGGGCTCCCGCACATTGTCGTGATCCGCGGGCACCGTCCAGGCCGACGGCGAAAGGATCAGGTCCGCACCCATCAAACCCAAGGCCCGCCCGACGACTTGCCCGCGGGCAAAGGCATCCGCGCAGATCATGACTCCGAAGCAGCCCAGCGGCGTGTGCGCGACTGCGAGACGGTCTCCTTGCGCATACAGTGCGTGCCCGATCTCGAGTTCGTTCAGCTTGCGATGCACTAACAGGACCTCGCCCGTCGGTGCGAGGAGGACGGCCGAATTGAAGATCCGGCCGCCGTCTCGCTCGACCAGCCCCGCGCAGACGTATACGCCGTGAGTTCGAGCCGCCGCCCGGAGCCGCTCGCAAGATTCCCCGCCGGGGATCGCGTCCGCTTCGGTTTCGGCCGCAGGATGCATCCAGCCGAGATTCAGCGCTTCGGGCAACAGCACGACGGGCGCCCCGCGCCGAGCGGCCTCGGCGATGCTCCGCTCGGCCCGCTGCAAGTTGGCGGCTTTCCGTCCGCCTTCGACCAGCATTTGGGCCAAGGCGATTCTGAAACCGGTGGGTGTTGGATTCAAGGTAGTCAGGGCACTGCATGCATCATATCTTGTGGCTCGCATTTCACGAACATACAAGATACTCGACCGCGGAGCGTCCGGGCTACATTTTTCGGAAAATCTCAGACAAATTAGCCGCCGATCCTGCTCTCACACGTTCGCGGAGCAAGCCATAAACGAAGGCGGCCCGGATCCCGAACCTATTGCCGATCACCCGGAAACGTGGGCGGCGCTCTACGAGCGTTATGTTCTGCGGCTGGATCGCACGGCGTTGGGACGCCCAGCGGCGCGGACGAAGAATTGATCGCCGCCTGCCAAACGCTGAAGCTTGCCGAAGCTGATCCCCCGCCATCAAAACCGCGGACCTGGCGCGTTTGACGCGAGCCCTGCAAGTGCTGCCGGCGCCGCAGCGCGAAATCGTGCTGTGGAGAGTCCATGCCGAATTGACGTTTGAACAAATCGCCATCGTGCTGCGTATCAGCCCGTATAACGGCTGCCAGCCGATATCGTTACGCATTGGAAAAACTGCGCCGAGCGCTAACCAAGATGACTTCCGCGGAACGGCCGCCACCGTCCCGGTGAGATGTGTGCCTTGGCTGCAACGGAGAAGGCCGCTCCAATCGGCGACAAGGATTTCAGCTTGCCCGCGGTGCGTCGCTCAATATCGACGCCACTGAACGGGAACGTAGGTGGGAAAGATCTGCATTTCTGCGATGGAATGCGAGCGGATTGTCTCCCGTGAAGAGGTGCTGGTATCGACTGGTCTCGTTCCAGGTGCCACTATTTGACAAGCAGGAGAAATCTTCGTGGGGCTACATCGACCTGCTCGGAGTGATGTCTGATGGCACTCCCGTCGTCGTCGAATTGAAGAAGGAGCCTAGCACAACGCCGAAGGGCGGAACTAAAAACTCAGAATCGCCGCTCAGAATGGTCCTGGAGGCTGCGGCCTACGCGATCGCGCTCCGGCGAAACTGGGATCGGTTTCGCCAAGAGTTCGTTCAGCAGTTGAAAACGCTCGCCCTTCCTGATTCAATCGTCACTCAAGTCCCACGAAAGCTATCCACGATCCGCCTCGTCGGAGCAGCTCCGGCAGGCTACTGGCTTGATTGGCTGCCCGTCACCGCAAAGGGACTGACGGTAACCGCAGACACATGGCGGGCATTCGCCGAACTCCTGGCGAAATTCGACGAGGCCGGCCTGCCGGTGTCCTTCGCCAGCCTCAGCGGTGACATCGAAAGCCCGGAATCTCTCGCTGTCCAACCGCTGGAGAGGTTTCCGTTGTTCTCCGGATGACACCTTTATCGGGAGTGCTTATCTTCTCTGGACGAGGGGATGAATCCGGCCGGTCTAGCTACAATGCCATTACGAATGTCGAGAAGTTCCCGGAACTGCTACGGGTCGGGGGGCATTCCGAGGTTCGCGTCCTGCATGGTCGCTTGATCAAGCAGGTCCTCGTCGACTTAGGAAAACGACACGCGACCTAAGTCCGAGCAACGGCCCATCATCGGGGTGACAACTCGTCCGCCAATTAAACCTATTGCGGGAGTCGAGGATTGTGAGGTGCCCTCAACTACCCGTTCTTCCCGACGTTCCGCTGGAATTCGTCAAAGGTGATCAGGCAAATGGGTTTCAGCTGCGTCCGCCTCAGGAGTCCGCGGCGCGGGGAACGTACAATCCGGCCCGCGAACAGCCGGCCGATGATGCGAGCGGCGACCGAGGATGGACGCCCGGCAAGCCCTCCGGCCACGCGGGTCCTACTCCCGCCTTCCGCCGCTTCGGAAGGAAAGAGTCGCGGTGTCGGCGGTCGCGTTTCTAAACGGAGAGTGTGAAACTCCGCCGAGGGTAAACTTAGGTAAAACTCGGTGGCATCCGGCCGTTTCATTTGGTCTGAATCTGGACGTTCGCAAAATCGACCAGGGCGTTGTCCATGACGTAGCCCGCGTGCGTGATCGATGCCAACGGACGCTCCAAATCGGCTGCGATCGTCTGGCCCGCGGCGGTGTAGCTCACACGCTGCCGGACCAAGTCGACGCTGACCGCGATCTCCAGGATTTGTCCCACCGCAATTTCGATCGCGACACTGTCCGTCTTGCCGCTGTCCAGCGGGCCTTGGACCAAAAGAGCGCGGCTGGCCTTCAAACGCGCTCCGCACTTGATCAACTTGGCCTCCGTCGCTCCGTCGCCGAAGGCGAAGAAACCGTTGATCAGCGTCCCGCTGGAACCGGCCGGGACGACCATTTGCGTCTTGAATGTCGCCGACCCGGTAATGGGCGTCTTCAACTTCTTCACTGCAATCGCCTCGCCTTTCTTCTCCGTCGGCACCAAACGATATCCGAGTTCCGATTCGACGACTTTGCAGCGGACCACCGCGTCGAAGTCGCCCTGTTTGGAAACCACCTCGGGCAGCAGGTAACCGGCGTCCTCGGGCTGGTCCCAAGCGATCCGGTCGGGTTGTCCGGTCACCGGCGGTAACCGATCGGTTGCCGCACCGGACAAGCACAACACGCGTCCATCCACGGTGCTGACGAACAGGCTTTTTCCCGCGGCCGCCAGCCCGTCGAACACCGGGATCGTGTCCAGCCTGTACCGTACCAGCAGCCGGCCGTCGGTCTTGGACATGGCCCACAGCACCCCGCCATGCCGCCCTTCGACGGACTCCGCCTGCAGCTGGATTCGCTCTTGGACGGCCGGCGCATCCGGATTGCGATATGCTTCCCGCTCGTCGATGAAATTGGGATAGCCGGCCAGGAAGATCGTGTCTTGCCCCACGGCCATGGCGCGCGCCGTGACAGACGGCTGGTCGAAGTTCCAGGCAACGTTGGCGGCGCTCAGCATTTCCCGCGGAAAAAAGCTGCGCAGCCGCCAATCCGACGAGTTGGCGCCTTTCTTCGCCGAACGGGCGTTGATCTCGGCTTCGGCCTTGCGGAGGCGGTCGATCGCTTCTTGGGTCACCGCTTTGTTTGCCGAGAAGATCTGGTAGCCCAGCACCGAAGCGTTGGTCATGAATTCGGGTTTTCGCCCGAACCCGTACACGTGCGTGTCGTCGAAACAAAGGATGCGTCCCGACGGCACCAGCCGGCCCGCCAGCGGCCAACCGCTGTACCCGCCGCTGACCCGCCGACCATACGTCCAGTACGAACGGAAGAAGTACGTATCGTCCAGGAAACCGACCTGGCAAAACAGATGGCTGTCCTCGGCGGGCTGCTGGTTGACATCTTGCAGTGCGATCTCGGTCCGTTGGCCTTCCAAGTCGATCTTCTGCGAACGCATCCACAAATTGCGCCCGTCACAGGACAAGATGTCCGACAAGGCGACGGGCATGTTGTTGCCTTGCGTTTTCTTCAAAAAGGCCAGATGAACCTCTTCGCCCGTCTTCGGGTCCTTGTCATCCCAGACGACTTCGCCCAGCAACTCGCCCGTCGCCGGGTTCAACCGCAGGAAATGAATGCCGCCGTCCAAGAACATGCTGCGGCCAGCCGTACAATACAGCACGTCTTCATGCACCAGCACGCTGCCGTGGACCGGCCACACGGATTCGAGCTGCTCCCACGCCGTCAGACGGCGATCGAGCGGGGCGGCGCGGAACCGCCAAGCCAATTCGCCGTCGGCGGCACGAACGGCGTAGACGTATCCGTCGGCGGAGCCGAACAGGACCAGGCCCTTGTGGTAGGTGGGCGGCGAGTCGACGCGGCCGCCCGCCGTCACGGACCACCGCAGTTGCCCGTCGGCGGCATCCAACGCATGAACGGTATGAGCGTCGATGGCGGCGACGAACACCAGGCCCGCGGCGACCGTCGGGGCGCTCAGCGGCCCGCCGAGTTTCGTCTGCCACGCCTGGCCCAACTCGATCAGCACGACCACGCCACTGGCGCCGCTGCGAGCCGCGTCGTGACGATACGTGGGCCAGTCGGCCGGATTCGCGGCCGGACCGTCGCTGCGGCCATAGGCGGGCCCCTTGTCCAGGCGCGATGACGACGCCAGCTGCGCGGGGCTGGGCTGCGGAACAGGTCCCGTTGCCAACGCCTTGAACCCGGACAGCTTGGCCTCCAACTGGCAGCCGCACGAGTCCATCCCCGCGTACAACAGGCCGTTGCACGGCATAACGCCGTAGATACAGCCGCCCCGCACCCAGTGATGCGGCTTCCAGCTCTCGGCGTTCAAATCGACAAATTCCGTGCCGTTTCGCCCCGTCAAAATATAGTCACCCGTCGCCTTGGCCGGATAGCAGCGATGATGAAACCAGTGGACTTGAACGTCCGGCGGGAACTCCCGTTTCACTTCACCCGTCAAGGGATCGTAGCCGGTGAACACGCCGCTGCTGTCGCTGCCCGCGATCTCGCCCGTCCAGGCCAGTCCGCCGACCACCATCAGGTCCTTCAACGACATGTGACCGCTGGGCCGCTGCCGCTGTTCCCACAGCTTGCGGCCATCCCGCGCCGACCAGCCGGACATCTTGCCGTCATTGGCGGCTAGCAGCACGACGTCGCCGTAAATCACCACGCGCGGTCCGGTGTTGGTATGCACGGGGACGGCGGTCGGGGACGGTTCGCCGTCCCATTGCTTGGTGCCCTTGTGCGGGTCGAGACAAACCAGCCGTTGGCCATCGTGAAACACAACTCTCGCGTCATCGACGGCCAACGAGCAAGGCGCGACCGGGCCATCGGCGTGCCAAATCGCCTCGCCCGAATCGGCCGCATACGCCAGGATCTTTCGCGGAGTGCCCTGCCAGCCCCAGTCCGGATTGGCGCGTTGCGTATTATCCCAAACGAACGTCGAGACGCGCCGCCAGTTGGGCAGCGACGACGGCGAAGTGTCGGCGACCAGGAAGATGACGCCGTCCGACACGACGATCTCGCGGGTGAAATCGCTGCCTTCCAGCGTTTTCAGCGTCCGTCCGGTCGCGGCATCCAGGATCACGGCCGGAGCGTCGATGCCCAGCGTCACGAAAACGCGGTCGCCGACGGCCACCAAGCGCCGCAGCAGATCCGCCGGTCCGCTCTTCAGCGGATACTGCCGCGTGTTCCACTGCTCGATGTCGCGCTTCCACAAGATCGTGCCGTTGAACGCATCCCGCGCGATCAGCCGCCAAGTCGAAGGCAATTGAATCGAGTCGCGGGGGCCTTCGTCCAGGATGTAAAACAAACGGCCTTCGGCGGAGACCAGCGACGTCTTGCTGGCCATGTGATCGTGGTGCCGCGACCAGCGGGGATTGCCGATCCACTGCAGCCGCTGCGGCGGCCCGACGGCCGTGTCCTGCGCCACCGGATTTCCGTCCGGACCGTGGAAATAGTGCGTCCACTGGTCCAGCCCCTCGGGCCACGGTTTGACCGTCTTGCGCCACGCGTCGCCAGCGCGCCGCAGCAAGATGCCGCGCGGAGCCAGCACGCGCATCAGTTCCGCTTCGGCAGCCTCGGCCGAGTCATCCGCCACGATCAAGTTCACCAGGTTGTCGGCGTACGGCAGATGTTTACCGTCCCACAGATCCACGCTCACCGCGCCATAACCGCCCTGTGCTTGCAACCGTTTGCGCACCGTCGCGATGTCGGTTGCCTTGGTACTCAGCCCATGCACCAGGAACGAATCGCCGCCTCGCAATTCGGCAGTCCCATCGCCGCATCCCAGATGCACAACCAATCCCCCGTGCAAGCCGGCTTGCTTAAGCGCCTCGCTGGCCGGCAACTCGGGATTGCTCAAGCAGAGAAAGACCGTCAGTCCCAAAGCGGCCGAACCGGCGAAAAAAGACCGGATGCCAAGGCGTGGAAGGGGAAGCATGGATCAAGACTCCTGAGGTTGGCCGATTTCAGATCTCAAATCTCAGATCTCAAATTTCAAATCTCTTTGCGCACTGACGCAGCGGTCGCGTTTAAGGTCCCACCAGTTCTTTGATGTAGATGTTCTTGAACTGCACCAAGCTGGGCGGGCTAACCCATTGCCCGTCGCGCATGCCGCCGTGGTGCTGCAACGCCAGCGCGCCGCGCGGAGCGATATCCGGCAGCTGAGCGTCCGGGATCACGGTCGTGCCGTTCAGCACCACCTGGACCCGATCGCCGCGGATCGTGATCTCGAATCGGTTCCATTCGCCCACGGGGTTGTCCGCCTGAGTCCGCGGCGTGACGGCGGCGCGCACCTCCGGCGGCATCTTGGCGTCCATCCGATACCCGTAGAACTCGCCCGAACCTGCCGGCCAGCACCAGATGTTGACTTGATTTTTTCCCGAGCCGCGCAGATAGATGCCGGAGTCCGAATCGGGCAGCGCCAGCTTCATCGGTTTGCCGGTAATATCCCGGGCGTGCGTGCCGTCCGGCAGGATGTACGGCACGTTGGGATTGATGAACGGCGTCTCCTTGATTCGCCAATCGACATGCAGCACAAAATCGCCGAATTCGCGCTCGGTATACAGGCTCTTGTCGCCTTTGGCTTCGCTGAGAGCGTCGTAATCGATTACGCCATCGATCACCTGCCAATGTCCGTTGTCGCCCTCGGGCACTTTCCACCCGCTAAAGTCCCGACCGTTGAACAACGACGTAAAGCCCTCCGGCGGCGTATTGTCCGCAGCCCGCACGTCGCCCGCCAGAGCCACCAGCGCGATCCAACCAGTCAGCACCATTTTATTCATCGCGACACCGTTCCTTTCTGTTGAGTGTTCCGTTACGTGCCAGCATGGTCCGCGAGCCCGCGGCGGATTGACAAAACCGAGAATTCCGAGCGATCCGCTCGCGACCGAACCCATTGCGAGTTTCCCGGGGAGCAAGCCCCCCGCGACTTGTACGAATACGGATTATTGAGGCATGAATCCAGGCGAAATGCAAGCGGTGGCGAAGCGATTCTGTTCCATTCCCGAATCCTTGGTCTTTGCCGCGTAGCGGCTACTGATCGTAGCCGTGGGTTTCAACCCGCGGACGTCCTTATTTCCGCGGCGGTCCGAACCGATCACCGTCCAGCGTTCGCCTGGCATAGCTGGCAAAATGGCCGTGCAGATCCGTCGCGTATTGCTGGAGAACGGCCTGGGCGATTCCGTCCCGATCTCCGCAACGGTGGAGCATCGCCGCGACGATCAGCTCTCGGTACGCCCGGTTCAAGTTCGTGCTGTTCGCCGGCCGGTCCCCGTCGGCCGTGATGAAGCGGTCCGCGACAGCGGCGAATTCTTCGCCGTTGGGCGTCTCGCGCCGGACGACCGGTTGGATCGCGGCGTGACCGGTGAATCCGGGTTGGTTCAGCAACCGTGCCAGCGGCTCGGCCGCGGCGGGACCGCAGTAATTCCGCATCGCCATCGAAATCGCCTTGTAATGCGATAACTCGCTGTCGGGCTTCAGTTGTTCCAGCTTCCTCCGCAATGCTTCGGCCGCTTGCGGCGCTTGGGTGAAGCCCAGCGCGATGACCAGCCGATCGAGTTGGCTGAACGTGTTACCGGTCTTGCGTTGTGACGTGAGAGCCAGACCTTGATCCCAGCTTTCGTATGCATTGATCGCGGCGATCAGCACAGGCGCGCCCGTTGGGTCGCCCAGAATGCCGAGGATCCTGGCGTACGTCTGCTGTTGATCCCCGGCCGGAGATTGGCGAAAGGCCGTCTTCAGCAGCGGAACGGCTTGGTCGCGGTGAGCGACGACGTTCGCCAGGGCGCGAAGCGCCCCCAGATCATCGGCGCCGCCGATCGCTTGCACGGCTCGCTCGAGTTCCTCGTCGTCGGCCGGATATGAATCCTTGTCGGTCAGGACGCGCTCGTCCAAGATGCCTTGGCGAACGAGTTCCTGCTGCAATGCCCGGACGTCGATTTCACGGGTGCGGCCGCCGGTCGAGACGGCGGCGACGGCCGCCAGGCCGGCCGCGTAGCCTTGGTTCTGCAAATCGGGTTGCATGCGGATCAAGGTCATCGCATCGCGTTCGGCACTGGCTCCCAGGCCTACCACGAGGATGCCGTCCAGGCCCTTGGACAGCAAGCAACGGTACGGCAGGTCGGCATGAAAACAAGGACCCTTGGCGTCGCGCGCCAGCAGCACGCGGGAATCCGGAAAAGCGGCCGCGTCGAAATTGCTGTAGTGTTGGCTGATCGTATCGGGAAACGTGCGCTGATTCAGGATATCCGGGACGGTCAGTGTGTAATCGCCTACGACGCGGCGGCGTTCTCGTGAGTCCACCAGTTGCCCGACGTCAAAGGCGGCCGGGTTCCGCGTGGTGGTTCGTCTCCAGACCATCAGGTGCCAGACGTCCAGCACATCGGTGTCGTCGACCAGCGTATAGCACGTATTGACGTAGGATCGCTGCAAGGGTCGCTCGGGAAACCCGGCGATCTGGACGTTCAGGCTGCCGGTTTCCGTGATGCCGAACTGGGTCTGGGCTCCGGCCCACGCGGCGACGTCGGCGTTGCCCGTCGCGTCGATCACCGTCGAGGCCAGCACCGCGCCGCGGCCCCACGGCGTCGCCACGACGACCCCGCGGACTTGCCCGCCCTCGGTCAACGCTCCACAGCCGAACGCGCCCAGCCAGACGTCCGCGCCGCCCTTCGTCAATTCGCGGCGGAGCCACTCGGCCTTCGCGACGGCGCTCCAGGAACTTTTGCCGGGATTCACCTGCTGGTCCACGTATTCGGTATAGCCTTTACGCCGGCCGTACCAGTATTCGCCGATCAGGCCGACCGTCCCGACGCCGCCCAGTTCGTACAGGTACTCGATGACCAGCGTCTTGGCGCCGCTCTTGGCCGCAGCGATGCCGGCCGGCGCCCCGGACGTGCCGCCGCCCACGACCACGACGTCGTAGCGCCCCAGGATCGGCAAGGCGCGGCGACCGCTGCGGATCGTCTCGGGTTCGGCCAGCCTGGTCCCGGCCAGCGTCTCGCCGACCGCGAGGACAATTCCGCCCTCGACCGCGGTCTCAGGAAGCCCGGCGCCGGCGGGAAATACCAGCGCAGCGGCTTCGTCCGCCGCCGCACGGCCGATTCGCGCGCCCGTCCCGATCATTTCCAGCGGCCGTTGCAGTCGCTGCGTGGCCTCCGTGCCCAGGTCCGCATAGGCGCTCAGCACGTACAGGCGGGACATCCCGCGAGGCTGAAAGGACGCGACGTCCGCTTGCTCGGCACCCGGCCACGTATCCGTTCGCGCCTTGCCGACGACCGTGTCGGCCGGCACGTAGCTCAGGACCTCGGATGCCGACTCCGATCCGGCGGCATAGGTCATGTCGCGGGCTCGATGTTCGGCGGCAGTGAAGGAATCGGCGTCATTGCTCGGCATCTCGATCTGCAGCGTGTATTCGTACACCGGCAGTCGCTCGTGCGCTTTGGGTATCCCTGACTCGTAAGTGAAATCCTTCTGTTCGACCTTCAGGTGCTCGCCGCTGCGCACTTCGCCGCCGATGACGACGCGTTGGAACGTCAGCGGTCCCGGCACAAACGGGCGGAATTCCGCGCCGGCCAAGCGGGCGACCGTCGCGCGGGACGTCGCGTCGACGATCACTTTCGCCCGGACCGCTTGCCGGCCGCTACGGTTCGCCATCACGATGCCGGCCAGCCGGCCGTCGTGCTCCCGCAGGACGTCCGTGACGTAACAGCCGGTCAGGAAGCGGACCCCGGCTCGCAACAGGGCTTTGTCCATCTCCGCCTTGACTCGCAACGGCGTCGTGCTGCGCTGCTGGCCGAAACACGCGACGGCCAGCGGCGACGCCGGCTGCTCGCCCGGCTCCAGCCACAGGCGCAGTGTCGCGCACAGATCGGTCCCCAGATACGGCCTTTCGGCGAGCAGGAAAACGTTCGCGCCGCGCTGCGCCGCTTCGCACGCCGCGGCAACCGCCCCGCTGGATCCGCCCACCACGACGACGTCGGCGTCGCAGGCGACAGGGATTTCTTGAGGGGCCTGCGTGACGGAACGCGAGCGCGGAACGGTCGATGGCGGCGGCGAGGCGGCGGGGGAAGATTCCGCGGCCTGTGTGGCGGCGGCTGGAAATGCCGCCAAGCCGGCTAACACCAGAGCACAGCGCAATCGGAAGTTGAATAGAAACATGGTACGCAATCCTTTGATTTCTGGTTCGTGCGCACGGGCTGGCGCTGCGGGCCGTTCTGAATGCCGGCCTTCGGCGACAAGGCCAAGTCGGGCCAGTATACCATCTGATATCGCCGGTTGTGCCGAGCGGTTTCCGCCGTTATGCTATTTCGTTACAGCAAGCGTTGTAGATCACGCCTCGGGTCGCCCCCACACTCAATCTTGCGGTTCGTTTGGAGCTGGCGTTTCTGCCATCGTTTAGGTGAGCTAGGTGAGCCATGTCGCAACTTGTCGTCGAGCCTGTCAGCACCCGTCGGCAGCGGAAGGAGTTCCTCGCGTTTCCCTGGCGGCTGTATCGCGACGATCCGCACTGGATTCCGCCCATCCGTAGCGATGAAAAGGAGCTGGTCGGATATGCCGGCCGGCATCCGTTTTACGAACAAAATCGCGTGCAGACGTTCCTGGCGATGCGCGACGGCCAGGTCTGCGGCCGGATCGCGGGAATCCTGAACCGGGTCCATAACGAGTACCACAACGAGCAGCGGGGATTCTTCGGCTTTTTCGAGTGCCTGGACGACCAAGAGGTCGCCGACGGACTCTTCGACGCGGTGCGCCAATGGCTGGCCGAGCAGGATGTTCATCGCTTGCGCGGTCCCGCTAACCCCGGCGTCAATTATGTGTGGGGGACGCTGGTCGAAGGCTTTGATTCTCCGCCCACGTTCATGATGGCCTACAATCCGTCGTACTACGGCCGGTTGATCGAAGGCTACGGATTTCGCAAGGCCCAGGATCTGTACGCTTATTGGGGCGACGTCGCGATCCTGCCGCAGGTCATGACCAAGTACGGCGCGGTGGCCGACCAGATCGCCGAGCGATTCGGCGTCCGCATTCGGGAATTGAGCACCAAGCGGTTCAAGCAGGACGTGCGGGAGTTCCTGGCGATCTACAACCGATCGATGGAAAAGCACTGGGGCTTCTCGCCCATGTCGGAAGCGGAACTCGATGTGATGGCCAAGGGTCTGCGTTACCTGGTCATTCCGGAATTGGTCGTGGGGGCCGAGATCGATGGCCGCCTGGTGGGGATCATCCTGGTGCTGCCGGATTACAATCCGCGCATCAAACAGATCGGCGGCCGGCTGTTTCCGTTCGGCTTGCTGCGCCTGGTGACGGGCAAGCGGAAGATCAAGCGTGTCCGTATCCTGGCGGCCAACGTCCTGCCCGAATACCAGCTGATGGGCGTCGCCGTGGTGCTGTTGCGCGCGATCACCCCCAAGGCGCTGGCTTGCGGGATCAGCGAGGCGGAGTTTTCGTGGGTCGCCGAATCGAATTCGCTGTCCCGCGGCAGCTTGGAAAAGAGCGGTACGAAACGGGCCAAGACGTATCGCGTGTACGACCTGGACCGCGACGCCGGGTGAAACAGCCGCCGAGGTAAACTCGGTGGCCTCCGGCTGGACGGCAAAACGACCGTTCAGCTCGGCAGCTCGGTATGTCAGGAGTTCTGAACATGAACCATCTCATCATCACCGATTGGGACTTTATGCGTCGCGGGCTCGTTCTTTTCAGCGTTGCAGCGGGCTTGGCCGAGATGCCGGTGTGCGGAGCCGACCGGGAGATCGCGCAGTGGAACGTTCCCGTCGGAGGCAATGGCTTCCTGACCGACGGGCAAGCCGGTTCGGGTGGCCGCGGCACGTTGCGCTGGGACCGGCCTGACGCAGTCATCTCGATCTTCTTTCGCGTCGATCGGCCCGCGGACTTGCAGATCGCCTTGCGCGCCCGGGTGCAGGGCGAATCGAGAATCCGCGCGACCGTGGCGGGCAAGACCTGGACGGCCGATCTCAAGGATGCGGAACCTGCGGCGGTGTTCCCGCTGGGCAGCATTCGGATCGAGCACGCCGGCTATGTCCGTGTGGACTTGCAAGGCGTGGCGAAGACCGGCTCCGTCTTTGCGGAGGCGAGCGATCTGCGAATCACTTCCGAAACGCCCGACCTGGCGCTGTCCTGCGTGAAGGATAACGAAGCGAATCGCTTCTATTGGGGACGCCGTGGGCCATCGGTCCACCTCAGCTTCCGGATGCCCGAAGCGCGCACGATGGAGTGGTTCTACAGTGAACTCATCGTGCCCGAAGGCAAAGATCCGATCGGCTCGTTCTTCATGGCGAACGGTTTCGGCGAAGGCTATTTCGGCATGCAGGTCAACAGTCCCACGGAACGCCGCATTTTGTTTTCGGTGTGGAGTCCCTTCCACACCGACAATCCGCGCGACATTCCGGAGGACCAGCGGGTGGTGGCGCTCGCCCGAGGCGAAGGCGTCCGCATCGGAGAATTCGGCAACGAGGGATCGGGTGGGCAGAGTTTTCTCATCTATCCGTGGAAACCCGGCAGCACCTATCGCTTCCTGAACCGGGCCAAGCCGGACGGGAAAGGGAACACGATCTATACCGCCTGGTTCTTCTCGCCGGCGGCGGAGAAATGGCAACTGGTCGCCAGCTTCCGCCGGCCCAAGACCGACAAGCACCTGAGCGGCCTCCACTCGTTTCTCGAAAACTTCTCCGACCGCGACGGCTGGCTGGAACGCCAGGGCCGGTATGGCAACCAGTGGTCGCGGGACACCGGCGGCCAGTGGCATCCGATTCGCGAAGCCCGTTTCACCGGCGACGACATCGCCCGCCGCGGCTACCGGCTCGACTATGCCGGCGGCGTGGTCGGCAACGACTTCTTTCTGCGCAACGGCGGGTTCTTCGCCGACACGGTGAAGCTTGACAGCCGCTTCACCCGCCCCGCCGACCGAAAACCGGAGCCGGAGATCGCGCTGGACAAGCTCGAAGGCGTTTTCGCGGGGCTGGAGTGAGCTGCGTAACGAGAACTTGCGTCCTGGGGTCGGGCTTGGGCCATTCAATTTTTTTTGAGGGCGGGGGCGGGCGGTCGCGTGTAGCAAGCAAGAAGCGTGAACCTCCACAGGGCAAGCCTGTGGCATCCAGTCAGACAGGTCGAATTCTGCACTCGTGCCGTCGCTGAATGAGACGTTGACGCGATGATCCGCGACATATCTCGCCTTCGTAAAGCTTGCCCTGGAGATCGTTAGGCTTCTCGCTACACAATACGGAGCCTCTGGCTAAGAGCTACTCCGGCGGGGTTCACACCCGCTTGTCATCAAACCATTTCCAGTCCGCTCGTTCACCGCTTTGTTCGGCTCAGTCCGGCTAGAGTGCCAACCAGCGTTTTACGGCCTCCTCGATCAACTGCAACTCATGTGGTTCCAGACGCCCCAACCTCCGCATCAGGCGCGCTGTAGCCACGGTAACAAAGCCCCTGGGCGTCAAACGCTCCGGCACAAAAAAAACGTTTCGGCACGACGATCTCGAAACGGCTCCCATGCACGCGGGTGGTGTGTAGGACGAGCGTAACGAGAACCCGATCCTGCGATTCCGGCGGCACGCTGAGAACCAGGCCCGGTCGGACCTTGGCGGCGATACCAAGATCGGCAAGCCACACCTCACCTCGATTGGGCAGCGGCATGAGCAGCCTCGTCGGCGTCGTAGCCGCGGAAAAGTTCGTCCGCTAATTCGTGCAGGGCATCCTCGGACAACTGCTCGTGCGCAGACGCCCGGCGCAGTCGAGTGCCGCTGCCGGCCGAGTGCCGGCGGCGGTAGGCGGTTCTGGCCTTGCGCGGCAATTCGTACGCGGTGATCACCAACATGTTCTCGGGATCTTTTCCGGGATGAGAAATGCAGGCTATCGGGTGCTCGTACAAACTACCATGCGTCTCAGTCGGCTTTCGTCGCGGCGGCTTTGAGACGCTGGTACAGCAAATCAAATGTTCCGTCGCGATCGATCGCGTAGATCCGGACCATCTGGCCGTGCGTGTTGCGGTGGTCGTACAGCATGTCCCAGTTGACGCTGGGCACATTTACGATTTCAAATTTGCACAGCGCGGGATCCACCAAGGCCGCGACGTCGCCTAGATCGAATAACCCTTTCTTGGGGGATTGCCAGGCGGGACTGCGCAAGCGGATGTCGTACAAGTAGCGGCCCAAGTCGCCGTGAGGCTGAACCCGCTCGCGCGCTTCGTCCATCGTGCAGACCAAGTCGGTGCCGGTGTCGAACAGAATCAGCGGCAGCTTGGACTGGAACAGAATGCGGACCGCCTTGAGGTCGTTGTAGGCATTGAAATTCCAGCACTTTTCCGGCCAACGGGTGCGGCCGTGCCAGAAGGCGATGACGCGGTCCTTGATCCGCGGTTCTTTCAGCCAGGCAGCAGCCAGATTCGTACAGGCGCCCAGCGACACGACCCACAGCGGTTCGGTTTTCGCCGGATCGAGCGCCCGTTCGATAATGAAATCCACGCCCTCCGACGGCTCCGGCACGCTGCTGTACCGGAACGGATGCGAACCGCGTTTAACAGGGTACCTGCCCGACAAGCCGGCTTTGGCAAGCACGGCGTGGATTTCCGCCACCGAGCGATCGAGGCCCTCCGGGCCGCCCGCGTCGCCAAAGTGCGCGGCGACGATGCCTTCGATCTCGAACCGCTCCGGGGACAGTAGCGCCAACGCCAAAGCATATTGGTCGTCCACCTCGCACGCCGCGTCGGTGTCGATGATGATCCGCAAGCGACCCTCCGGCGGCGGAAACGGCGGTACGGCGCGCTCGGCGCCAGACACGCCGGCCGCTGACGCGAGGCAGATCGAGAGGATGTGGTAACGCAGGATGGTTCGCGAGGCTTTCATTGACTCCCCCTTTCAGGCACATTGCACCGGCCGCGACCGCCTGGCCGGATTCTGCATGGATCTGCAAATGGCACGCTTTTCTTCTATTAGCCTTCACCCCATGGTTCAAGAGCTCTCATTCCGCATTGGCTTCATTCAACAGCTGCTGCCAGTAGTCGCGGGCTGCCCGATGGTACTTGAGAACCGCGTCCCGTTGCTCGCCCGCCGGTAGTTCGATGCGGCGGGCACGTTCGTAAACCCAGTCGAAAAAGAATTGTGCGGCCTTGCGACTGATCCGCCGGTCGCCGATCTCGACATACCAGGGGCCGGTCGAAGCGAAGCGGTACGTTTTCGGGTTGCCGGTTACCGCGCGCACGAGCATCCATCCGCTGCGGTCGAATTCGACGGGCGGTAATCGCCCGCCGGAATCGGCCCAGTCCTGCAGACGCACCTGATGCACGACCACACCGTCCTTGACGACTTCCAGATAGTCCACCGGTTCGCGAATCGACAGGTTCAACGTCGCTTGCAGCTGGACATTTCCGCCCGCATCCGCTTGAAACACGTGCCCCGGCAATTCGCCGTTCAGTCGCGGGTCTCGGATGAGGGGCCCGTTCGTCACGACCACCTGGCCGGCCCGTAGATTCTTCCACCAGGCGTCGTAGGTCAGTGTCGGGCCGCAATGGACATAGACGCGGTTGTAGCCGACCGGATTGGGCAAAACTCCGGATGCGCTGCCGGCCGATGGCGGGATCCGCAGGCCGCAATCGAGCAGCTGGTAATAAATCGCCTGGGACCACAGCCCGTTTCCGTGGGGGGCCGGAAACGCGATCCGATCCCGCGGCTTGCCCCACGCCTCGTTGTCCAGCATTTTGTCGCGCTGCATATGATTGTTGCACAGGCCGATCGAATCCACGTGGCCCGTGGCGATCCAAGCGGGCATGTCCCACCAAAACGGTTTCTCGACGTCGACGTGAACGGCGGGATCCTCGCGGGCGAGGGTCAGGTATTCGCACGAACTCGGAGATTCCTTTTCGGCCGCGGCGATGGGCAGCGGCCGCCTGAGATTGAAATACAAGAGGGCTCCGCCCGCGCGCTCGTCTTCGCCGGCCAGCACATGGTAGAAACGGTTCCGGTCGAAACAGGTTACCGGCGAGTGCGGGATGTCCGTCGCCGCCCACGGATTATTGGCATTCCACCACGTGATCACCGGTGCGACGTGCAGATCCTCGCCCAGCATGAGCAATTCGATTTCATTCGCAGGGCGATGGATGTGCAAATCGCCGGACCACCAGCCTTCGTCTTTCATGTCCACAAAACGTTGCATGACCAGCTCGCGGTTGTCGGCGTCGCCGCGGCGAATCTCGAAGTGGCCTGTCCGGATGCGGTATTCGGGACCGCGCTCCATTTCGAACGTGTACCGGCCGGGACGCAGTTCGAGCACGGCCTTGCCGGGCATAACGAAGTGATCGTGCCAAAACGGCAACTTGGCAGGCTTGACCGGCTTGCCCTGCGCATCCTTCACGTGCATCCGGACGGCGATCGGCTGCTTGGTTTGGTCGTCGATGGCGCGAATCTCGAATTCGCCGCCGGCGGCGGCCGTAGCGTCGCGCGGCGGCGCGAACCACGCAACAAGTGCCAGGGCCGCCGCGAACTGCCAACGTGCCCCCCTGCCGCCTCGGTGCCGCGGCCCAACGAGGCCCAAACCATTGCCGCGTCGTCCCGGCACGCGCTGTTGCACGCACACCTCGCACGTCCCATGAACCCGGATCCTGGTCGGTCGCATGATAAACCTCGTTCCGCTTGGCCAGCGTTGATGATTGAGTGACAGCCCAGACGCTCTGTGGCTGGATCTTGCTGCGTCGCCTTTCATTCCGCGCGGCCGGACGATCCGTCATCTCGGGACCGCGAAAGGAATAACGGTCGGTTTTTCAATGTCGTCATCACGCTCCGCGTGATGTCATGTCGTCACGGCGGAGCGTGACGACTACATTCGATGCGACACTTATCGATTCGCCGGTCCTCGGCCGGCTCGGACTTCGTACAGCCGATGGCCGATCCGGCGGCAGGCGGCGATTGTTTCGCTGTACGGCGTGTCGCAGACGTCGACGAACCCGTTCTGGAAATTCTCGCCGTCGTCGCGGCCCGTGGTGGCCTGGTCGCCGAATTGGTGCCAGTGGGTACCGACGACCAGAGGATGCTCCAAGGCGCTGGCGACGTAGCGTTGGTAAGCCTCGCCGCGGGCCTGCTGGTCGGCGACGGGCCGCAAACTCGCGTGGAACTTGCCGCGGTCCAGCGCCCCAAAATGCCATTCGCCGATCAGCACCGGCTTGTCGACACCGTCCGGCAGGCGAAGATCGGTCAGCGTTTCGCTATATCGGTTCACACTGACGACGTCGCTGTACTTGGCGGCAATGCGGAACACCACGCCGTGACTCCAGCCGGCGAAACGGCAGCCGAGATACAGACCCGCGGGGTCGATCTCCTTGACCGCTTCCCGGCACTGTCGAAAGTACTCCTCGGCCACATTGCCGAGGAACGCGGCCAAGTCCTCGCGGCCCTGCTCGGGATCGGGCGGCGTTGTGGCTTCGGCCAGGGCGTTCCACGATCCATAGTTGCTCTTCCAGGCCGCGTTTAGCTGCGCGATTCCTCCGTATTTTGTTTTCAACTCGCCGATCAGCGCCCGCTTGGCCGGCTGGTCGGCCGGCGAGGCGAGCACGGCTCGCGCCAACGTGGTCTCGTCGGCGCCCCAATTCAGTTCGTTCCCCGGAAAGTAGCCCAGGCACCAAGGGTCGCCCGCGGCCGCGCCGCGGTGCTGAGCAACCTCCCTGACCAGCGTGGCCTTGAAACTGGGATCGAACACGTCGGGGAACTTGCCCCAATCGCCGCTGGTGCCCTCGATCACACGGCTGTCGTCGTGGATCGTTGCTACGTATCCGGTTGCGCCGGGCGTGTCTTCCGGCGGCGAATCGAGGCTGTAGACCGTCGCCGTGTAGGGCGTCTTTCGCTGCAGATAGATGGCCGGCTGCGAACAGTTGGCCATCGTGTTCAGGCCCCAGCTGCGCAGGCGGCGATGCGTCACGTCGGCAAAGTCCACCGGCCAGTTCGGACCGTACTTCCGCAGCAGGTTGGCGCCGGAAAAGTTGTACGTTTCGGTGCCCCGCTGGTACAAGCCCGAGATGGCCCACGTGCTGCGGCCGTAGAACGGGCCGAACGGCGAGTCGCGTGGCGGCAGATCGGCAAACAGGTGCTCGCGGCCGGTGATCGGCGTATAGCCGCAGGACCAGGTCACGCGTACCAGGCCGTGCGACCAATAGAGGCATCCCTCCGGATCGACGAACCACCACTTGCCGCCCCACTTGGCGACGCGAAACCGGCCGGTCGCCTCCAGTTTCGGCCCGTCAAGCCAGCCGCCGTACCGGTTCCAGCCTTGCGGGTCCGGAGCCGCGGCCAGTTCCGCCGCCTCTTGTTTGCGATTCTCGACCAGATCGTCCTCCGAGCGAATCTTTCCGGGCCAGTCCTTGTGACGGTACTGCCCGAAGCGGTCAATCATGGGGAACAGGTCGTCGACGTTTTCCGGCAGCGGGAACGGCGGGCTGCCGCCGGCGCGGATATTGGACACGGCGAACGCATGTTCCACCGTGGGGCGGTACACGTACACCGAGATGCCGACCACGTTCGCCGGGTCGATGGTCGAACGCTGGCCGCTCAGGAAACCGCTCGGCGCCGCCCGCATCCCATGAAGTTTCTCCCGCAGCACTTCCGGCACACGGCTGCGAAGATCGACCCTTACCATCGTCTCTTCTCCGGGCGGAATGGTCACCGACCCAATGCAACAATTCCGCCGGGTCGCACGCTCCGCGTCGTCACTGTCGACCGCACAGTGGACGGTCAGCGTGTGTTTTCCCAAGTTCTTGACGATGGTCGTCAGTTCGGTGAACCCCGTCAAGTTCCAGCGCCCGCCGGGCCCCTGCAACGTGACGCCGGGCCGCTCGGCGACGTGTCCGGTGCGAACGTGCAGTGCCGCGTCACTCTGGCGGATTTCCGCGTCGGTGGGGACCGCCATGCCGGCGGGCAAGGTGCGGGCAAGATCGACCAGGGTGACGGGCGGCCGGACGAATGGCTCCGCCGATTGAGCCGCCTCGGCGAGGTGGAGGCAGCATAGCAGGGTGACGGCGAATGGATACTTGATGATGGGCATGGCGTTGCCTCCCAAGACTTCGTGGGGGATGGGGCCGCGGAGTGATCCCGCTATCTTAAACCAATATCCCCCCTGGCAGTGAGGAACATAGGGGCACGCAGCCGCGCCGGGCGTCCTCCGTTTGCTCCGGTCCGTTCGGCGCCGGGCGAAGACATGCGTCAAGGCTCGTCGACATCTTCGATCGCGTAGTCTTTCAGCTTCTTGTGCAGCGTGTTGCGGTTGATTCCCAACCGGTTCGCCGTCTTAGTCTGCACGCGGTTGCACCCGTTCAGGACTTGGACTATCAGTTCTTTCTCCACACGGTTGACGATCCGCTCGTGCAAGTCCTCGGCGGCGGGGCCGGCGGCGGCCAGACCCTGTTGGACGACTTCGGCAACCAGCGTGTCCAGGTCGACGCCGCGAATCTGGCCTTGGCGCGGGCGAGCCTTGCCGGTCAGCGTGTCTGGCAGCAGGTCCAGCGTCAACTCGTCGCCCTCGGCCATGACAACCGCCCGCTCGACGTAATTCTGCAGTTCCCGCACGTTGCCCGGCCAATGATAATCCTGCAGCGCCGCATACGCTTCGGAATGAACGTGCAGCTCGTTGCGGTCGTTGGCCTTGCCGTAATGATACAAGAAGTAATGAACCAGATCGGGGATGTCCTCGCGCCGCAGCCGCAACGGCGGGATGACGATGGGCACGACGTTCAGCCGCCAATACAAATCCTCGCGGAACCGCTCCGCCTCGACTTCGGCCAGCAGATCGCGGTTGCTGGCGGCGATCACGCGGGTATCGACCCGCTGCGTCTGCGTGTCGCCGACCCGCTCGAACTCTTGCTCCTGCAACACGCGCAACAGCTTGACTTGCAGGTGTAGCGTCGTCGAGTTGATTTCGTCCAGGAAAAGCGTGCCGGTGTGGGCCGCCTCGAAGCGGCCGATGCGGTTGTTGACGGCGCCGGTGAAAGCCCCGCGGACGTGTCCAAACAGCTCGCTCTCCAGCAGGCTCTCGCTGAGCGCGCCGCAATTCACCTTGACGTAGGGACCGCTGCTGCGGTTGCTGAGCCGATGGACGGCGGTGGCGATCAACTCCTTGCCGGTGCCCGTCTCGCCCAGCAGCAGCACGCAGGCATTGCTGCGGGCCACCAGCCGCGTCAAGCGATACACGTGCTGCATGGCCTTGCTGGTCCCGATCAGGCCGGGAATCGGCGGGCTGTTCTCGTCCAGCGCTGGGGGACCATAGGCGGCCATTTTAGGTCACTCGACTCAGGCCCTACAAAAGTTGTTGCTGATCGGCCCCGCGGGCTCAATTGGGTTGCGGCCCGGCCACCGCCGGTCCTTGCGTCAGCCCTTCTTCTTCCAGCCGTCGGCGGCTGGGTTGTTCGATCGCATCCAGGACCGCGCCCAGCACTTGTTGCGTGTCGGGATCCAAAGCCGCGCTGCGGTTGTAGCGATCATACTGCAGGGCGATTTCGTCGCGGGTCAGCAGCAGGCCGCGCCGCTGGACGGCTTGCGCAAACGCTTCGGCTGCAGCTTGCCGCTCGGCCAGCGGCCGTGCGTGCTGGCTGGCCAGCGTCACCAGCGCCCGCTGCGACTCGGGGTCTCCCAGCAAGCCCAGGACGCGGGCGGCGCCGGCGGACAATGCGGGTGTGGCCAGCGCATCCTGAATTGCTTGGCGAACCCGGAACATGTCGTAGAACGCCCGCTCGTGCTGGGTTTCGGCCAGACGCGTCAGGTGCAACAGCGCCCGGCCCGCTTGGTCCAGCCGGGCATCGTAACCAACCCGGCCCTGCCCGGCTAGATCCGTAAGCCGCGAAACTTGAAAACTCATACTCCGTATGTCGTGCGGACGCGGGAATGCGATCAGCAGCGGATCCAAATCCGCCGCCGCCTCGGCGTGCCGCTGATTCTCCTGCCGAGCCATCAGGCCGATCGGCAGACGGGCGGTGAGCGGATCTTTGCGGAACATCTGAATCGTCTCGTTGGCGTTCAGGGAATCCACGGCATCGCTGATCAGCATAAACTCGTAGTCCGGGTTCCTGACGGCCAGCCGAAAGATCTCCTTGCCGGTGCCGGCGGCGTCCGCGCTGTACCCGATCTGGTTCAGCAAGCCGACCAGCGTCTGTGCTTTTTCCGCGCGCGGCTGGGCGACCAGCGCACGGCGCGAACCGAGCGTGCGAATAAAATAGGCGAGCGTCTCCGGCAGGTAACTGGAACCCGGGTAGGGGCTGTGCGGGTCGAGCTTCATGATCGAGTCGGCGGCGGCCATCCGCAAGCGGCGGTCGCTGTGGCGCAACGCATGGACCAGGGGCCGCGGCTGGCCGTCGTCGGAACGGATCAGCGATTTGTCGCCCAGGTCCCCCAGCAGTTCGGCGGCCGCGATCGCCGCCGCCGGATAATCGTTCTGCATCGCGTAGGCCAAGGCGTCTTCGATCGCCTCGCCGCCCAGTTCCGCCGCGCCCGCGGCGATCGTGCCCTCGCCGCGCGGCAGAGGCTGGTCCAAACCGGCCTCGATTTTCGCCTGGATCAGATTGGCCAGCAGGAACAAGCGGCGGATGTCGCGGCTGTCCGGAGCCAGCTTGATCAGGTCCCGCGACAAGCGGGCGGCCATCATCCGCGAGGCCTGTGACGCGGTGTAGGTCCGCGGCGCGCTGGTCTTGCTCGCAGCGTTCCAATGCCAGAACACCGTCCGGTCCTCGTGGTCCACGGCGCCGGCGACGGCACCGTTGAGATATTCCCGGACGCGGCGAACCAAGTACGCCACCGCCTCGGTATGGGACGGCGTCGAGCCGACGATCTGTGCCAACGTCTCCGCCGCTGCCCGGCGCGCCGCTTCCGGCGCGCTGGGATCCAGCGCCGGACCGATCAGGAAGGGCACGGCTCGGGACGTGCCAAAACGGCCCAGGATTTGGAGCACCTGCAATCGCAGGGCTTCGTCCGGCGTCTCCAGCGCGCCCAGCAAGGGCTCGACTATCGGCTGGCCCAGTTCGACCATCGCCGCGCGAATCCACGGATGCTCCGCCTGGCGAGCGGGATCCGCGAGGGCTTGCAACAGCGGCGTCACGGCCGCGTTTCCGGCACGCTGCAGGTCTTCGACGGCGCGCGCCCGCACCAAAGGCGACGGATCGCTCACGCGGGGGATTAGCAGTCTCAATCGCTCCGGGTCCCGGGCCGCCGTGTACGCGGCTTCCTGGACCAACTTGGCGAACTGCTCCGCCTCGGGCTGCATCCGCGGCTCGTTCGCCATGCGGGCAAAGAACCCCGTGCCGTGCTCGCGCTGAAACGCCTCCAGCTGATCGCGGTCAGGTTGGGCGGCGATCAGCTTCGCTAGATAGAACTTGGCTTCGTCCGGGCGGCCGATGTCGAACAACGATTGGACCGCGAACATCAGTTCCGGCGGCGTCGTCGGATTGCGAGCGCGGATGGCCAGGACCACGGGGTCTCGTTCGTCCGCCGAAATCGAAGCGGCCGCTTCCGCCGCGTCGGGCTGCGCCGCCGCCGGTTTTGCTCCGCCAAAGGAAGCCGCCGGCCCGTCGGCAAACGGATCGGCGGCGGCCTGGGCCGCCAACGGCGCAGCGGCGGCCAGCGCGAATATGATTGCTGCCGTGAAACCCACAGGCGGTGGTACCTTCATTTTGGTTCCCCGTCGCTCAATCCCAACTTGTCCTTCCAACACTGCACCTGCCTGGCCACCTCTTGCGGCGCGGTTGAGCCAAAGCTGGCGAACGCCCGCACGGCGTTTTCTACTCCCAGCACGCCGTAGATCCTCTCGTCCAGCGTGGCGTCGGCCGCGCGGAATTCCTCCAGCGGCAGATCCGCCAGCCGCACACCCTGGGCCGCCGCCCGGGCCACCAGACTGCCGACCAGGTGATGCGCCGTTCTCTGGGGCAGCCCGCGGCGAATCAGGTACTCCATCAACGTCGTCGCGTCCAAATAGCCGCGGTCCAGCCGCTCGGCGATGTCCGTACGCCGCAACTCCGCTCCCGCAACCAGCGGCGCCGCCAGCGTCAGGCAAGCCTCGACGGTATCGAATGCATCGAATAGAGCCGGCTTGTCCTCCTGTAAATCCCGGTTGTAGGCCAAAGGCAACCCCTTGACCAGCACCAGCAGCGTCTGCAAATCGCCCACCACCCGCGCCGTCTTGCCGCGCGTCAACTCCAACACGTCCGGATTAATCTTCTGGGGCATGATCGACGAACCGGTGCAGAACTCCTGCGGCAACTTGAGGAAACTGAATTCCACCGTCGACCACAAGATCCACTCCTCCGCCCAGGTACTCAAATGCTCGGCGATCAATGTCAGGACAAACGCCGCCTCCAATACGAAGTCCCGATCGCTGGACACGTCCAGACTGTTGGAGGCCACGCCGTCGAACCCCAGCCGGCGAGCCACGTCATGACGATCGATCGGCAGGGTCGTTCCAGCCACGGCCGCGCAACCCAAGCCGCAGACATTCGCCCTTTTCCGACAATCGGCCAATCGCTGCCGGTCGCGTTCGAGTTTTTCGCAGTACGCCAGCCAATAGTGGTTCGCCAGTACCGGTTGCGCCCGCTGTAAATGAGTGTACGCAGGCAAGATCACGTCGGCGTCGCGAGTGCAGCGCTGGACGAACGATTTCTGCAGTTCCAATACGGCTTGGTCCACGCGGTCCAAGGCATCCCGGACCCAGAGCCTCAAGTCCGTTGACACCTGATCGTTACGGCTGCGGCCCGTGTGCAATTTGCGGCCGACATCGCCAAGGCGGCCGATCAACTCCTGCTCGATATGCATGTGGATGTCTTCCAATTCCACATGGTACTCGAACCGTCCGTCCTCGATTTCCTGCCGGATCGCCAGTAGCGTGGCTTCGATCAGCCGAGCCTCGGTGGGCGAGATCAATTCGACGGCGGCCAGCATCTGGGCATGGGCGATCGAGCCGGCGATGTCGTGCGCATACAATCGCCGGTCAAAGCTGACACTTTCGGTAAATCGTTCGACTCGGCGATCCGTCGCCTGCTGAAACACTCCGCTACGGCTGGGACTACTCAACGTCGGCCTCTGGTTAACGAGATGCTGATCGCTCAAGAATCACAATCCCTTCATGCTATGTAGCTTACAGATAGCTGTCAACGAACAGGCAACCACTTGCACAAACATTAGGCACGCCGGATATGCGAAAATCATTGACTAAGTTCGCCAGTCTGCTGAAGCCTTGCAGACCGTTTGGACGATAAATTCAGCATTATCCATACAGGAAAGTTTGGCATTGGACGATTCAAAAATCGGTACCGTACCCCGGGATCTCCTGCGAAAGAGCGTAGGGCTGCTTATCTCGCGAAACTCCCAAAACGCCTAGGACCCCGAAGTCTGTGCTAGCAGGTTTCGCTGTGCGCTCTTTTTTCAGCATTTCCCACAGGGACTCACGCGGATATGATATGGAGCCTGCGGTCAAGATTGACGCCGGTCTGCTGCTCAGTGCTACTGAATTGCCTGTCAGTTGGTTGTTCATTTGATAATTGCCGATACAAGGAGACTTGACGTGCCGCGATCTGCGTTTCTGCTGGTTGTCCTCTTGACCCTCACTCTGCTGGTGGGGATCGAGCCATGTTTGGCGGCTCGTCCCATCGACAGCCTGCTGCCCCCGACGACCAAGGGCTTCTTGTCGGTGCCGGATGCGGAACGGCTGAAAGAGGACTTTAACGCAACCCAGATGGGCCAATTGGTCAGTGACCCGGAGATGAAGACGTTCGTGGAGGACTTGGTACAGCAGATCGAGACCAAGTTAGGGCGCACCGATTCGCGGCTGGGCTTGAAACCGGAAGACCTTCAAGGTGTCTACGGCGGCGAGTTGGTTTTGGCGACCATTCAGCCGGGTGGCGACGCCAAGCAGCACGCTTTGGCTCTGATCGTGGACGTGACCGGCAAGTCGGACGAAGCCAAGCAATTGCTGGCGACGGTCGCGGGAAGGATGAAGGACAAAAAAGCGCAACAGTCGAGCAAATCGGTCCAGGGCGTCGCGCTGACGTTGTACGCCATGCCGCGGCAGCGGGGCGAGACGCAGACGGAAGTGGCCGTCTACTTCTTGCACGGCGATTTTCTGGTCGCGGTGGATCACGAAGGCGCGGCGCGGGAAATCCTCGCGCGGGTTCTGGACCCCAAACAGAAGGCGCTGAAGGATGACGCGGCCTATCAAGCCACCATGAGCCGCTGCCGGGCGGCGGCGGGCGACGCGCAGCCGCATGTCCGCTGGTTTGTCGAGCCGTTTGGGTATGTGGAGACGTTGCGAGCTTCGACCGGCGGACGCAAGAAGCGCGGAACGGACTTGCTGAAGGTGCTGGCCAACCAAGGCTTCTCTGCCATCAAGGGGTTGGGCGGTTATGTCGAGTTCTCGACCGGCGAACACGAACTGCTGCACCGGACGTCGATCTATGCCCCCCCGATCAACAGCAGCGGCGAGCCGTACAACATGGCGGCCCGCATGTTGAAATTCCCCAACAGCGAAGCGTTGGCACCGCCGGCCTGGATGCCGCATCAGGCAACGAACTATCTCACCCTGCATTGGAAGATGCAAGAGGCTTTCGAGTACTCCCAGACGTTGGTCGACGAGGTCGCCGGGGCGCCCGTGTTCGAAGACATTATGGACAGCCTGAAGAGCGATCCCAACGGTCCGCGGGTTGATATCCGTCAGGGGTTGGTCAAACATCTGGGCGAACGGATGGTGTTCTTCAGCGATTACCGGCTGCCGATTTCCACCACCAGCGAGCGCTGGCTGCTGGCCTTGGAGGTCAAGAACCCCGCGATCGTGCAAGCGACGTTGGACAAGGCGATGAAGGCCGATCCGGGAGCGAAGAGCCGCGTTATCGGCAAGTACACGGTCTGGGAGATCATCGAGGACCAGGCCCCGGCGGAGGTGGAAGAGTTGGACATTGCCGGAGCCGGGTTCGGCGAATTCGAGGCCGAGGAGGAAGACGACGGCGAGCGGCCCCTGCTGACCCACGCCGCGTTCACCGTTGGTTTCGGCCAGCTGCTGGTCGCCTCGCACGTGGACTATATCGAAGAGGTCGTCAATCGCGGCGCGAGCCAGCAGACGCTGGCGAGCACCAAGGATTTTGTGATGGTCGACCACGCGTTGACCAAAATCGGCGCCGGCCAAGACGCGGTGCGATATTTCACGCGGACGGATAAGGAATACCACACCACCTACGAGCTGATCAAGACAGGCAAGATGCCCGAGTCGGAAACGCTGTTGGGCAGCGTCTTGAATCGCGTCTTCGGCCCAGACGAGAAGGGCGTCTTGCGCGAGCAACAGATTCGCGGTGACAAGATGCCGGACTACGAAAAGGTCCGCGTCTATCTGGGGCCCGCCGGGCTGTTCGTCCAGTCGGAAGACAACGGCTGGTTCGTCGCCGGCTGTCTGTTGAAGAAGCCCGCCGACGGCCTGGAAGCGGCTGGCCCGATCGTTTCACGCCGCGGCGATGAACGCCGGTAAACGCCGACCCTCGACCAGATCTGCGGGCGGAATTCCGCCCGCAGGCTTTGATGTCATGCTAGTTTTCAGTCTTTCTAGTGCCGTGTCAACGCTGATCTTCGGGTAGCGGAAGTCGCAAGACTTCCGTATTCCAAACTCTGGCGAGTTCGGCTACCCACATTTTAGCCTGGACGATGCACTCGCCTGCCGGGCGATACGCCCCTGGCAGCCCTGTCAATTGGGATTTTGCGGCTCCGGGGAGCGCTCGGAGTGTCCCGCTCTTGCTTGACCCTGCCCGTTCGCGGCAGTAGAATCGCGCGCGGCCAGGGGGATGTGCTCCCCCGCTGTTGCCCGCCGTTTTTTTGTCCAGCCCTCTACCTTTCTGGAGACCACCAAACATGACTCAGCACTCAAAGCTCACGCGGCGTTCCCTCCTGAAGACGCTCGGCGCGGCCGGCATCGGCGCATGTGCGCTGCCGAGCTTGGTGCCCGCGCGGGCCTTGGCCGGCGAGGGCGCCGGCGGCAAACTGAACTTGGCCCTCATCGGCTGCGGCGGACGCATGGCCCAGATCCTCGGCTCGGCTCTGCAGCAGGGAGACCAAGTCGCGGCCATCTGCGACGTCGACGCCCGGCAGATCGCCCACTTGAAGAACCGCTTCAGCGCTCCGCTGGAACATGCCAAGGTGTACGAGGATTACCGCCGGCTCCTGGACGTGGAGAAGTCCGTGGACGCAGTGCTCATCGCCCCGGGACAGCGCTGGCACGTGCCGATGAGCAAGGCCGCGATGGCGGCTGGAAAACACGTCTTCTGCGAGAAACCGCTGGCCCACAGCTGTGCCGAGGCCCGCGAGATCCGCGACCTGGGCCGGCAGAGCCAGCTGGCCACGCAACTCGGAACGCAAGGCGGCTCGAGCGACACGTTCCGCCGCAGCATGGAGGTGATCCAAGCCGGCATGCTGGGCCAGATTCGCGAAGTTCACTGCTGGATCACGCGCAGCTTTCCGGCCAGTGCACCGGTCGATACCAACGCCGACCCGATCCCCGAAGGGCTCAACTGGGACTTTTGGTGCGGCCCGTCGCCCCTGCTGCCCTTCAAGAATTACTACATCGCCGCTCCGGGCGCCGTGGGCTGTTTGCACTGGGGGCGCTGGCTGGCCTTTGGCGACGGCCACTTGGCGGACATGGGGGCCCACGGCCTGAATCTTCCCTGGCGGGCGTTGAAGCTGGGTGCGCCGCTACGGGCGTCGGTCGCGATCCCCGAGCCGCTCAAAGACAGTTATCCCTCGGCCAGCGACTTCCGCTGGGACTTCGCCGCCCGCGAAGGCTTCGATCCGGTCAGCGTCTGGTGGCACGACGGGCGCCAAGCCGGTCCGCCGGAGGAGCTGGGCAAGGAATTGCTGTCGACCTACGGCAAGGTGCCGGATAACGGTGTGCTGTTCGCCGGCGAGAAGGGCATTCTCTTCTCGAACGCCTGGGGCGTCGGCGGCGTGGTCAAGCTCAAAGGCGACGAGAAATGCCGCGGGGTCCAAGATCACGAGGCGGGCAAGGCGATTCCCGTGACTCTGCCGCGGGCCAAGGATCATATGCGAGAATGGCTCGATGCCTGCAAAGGCGAGGGCAAAACCTTTCAAGGTTTCGATTCGTCCGCGACGGTGGCCGAGGTCGCCATGGTCGGAATGGTCGCCATGCATCTGGGCAAATCCATCGAGTGGGACAGTGAAGCTCTGAAGGTGAAAGGAATCGCCGAAGCCGAGCCGCTGGTCCATCTCGAGCACCGCAAGAAGTGGCTGTAGGCGACGCGGTGTTCTGCCCGGACGGTGCAGAACTGATCAGCCGAGGGGCCGTGCCGGGATACGGCCCCGGGGACAGAAAGCAGGCGAACATCGCGCTGACGAAGAGCACGCGTCTTGTTGAGCAAGGCGCGCTCATTTCTGCCCGCCGGGGTTACTTCACGTCATCCTGAGGCGTGCCCCATCGGACTCGCCCCACCCAGACCGTGCCATCGGCGCCCCGGGGGTGAGGCTCCTTGCCATGAATGAACTCGGCGTCTGTCACCCACGACTCGTGCGGCGTGATGGCCGCGGCGCCGAAGTTGCCCAGCATCGCGCCGCGTTCCGGCAGCAGCGACCGCTCCGTCTCGCGGATCACCTGCAGCTTCGCCGGATCCACCTGGGCGACAAAAACGGGCGCTCGGTTCCGCATGATGTGGTCGTTGTTCGCGCCGCGCCGGGTGTAGCTCAGGAACAGGCCGTCACGATGGACGAGCCAATGCGCCTGGGTGTTGTAGCTGCCCAGATCCTGGCCGTCCTCAAACGCCCACGCTCGAATCGGATCAAAATGCAAGCCGTCCGCGCTGGTGGTGACGTACGCCCGCGCGTCGTTTCGTAGGGTCAGGTAATACCGGTCCCGAAAAAACGCCAGCGAAGGCTCGCACAGGCCGCGTCCGCCGGACATCGCCAGTTCGTCGCCGTGCTTGAGGTAAGACATCTGTCGGCCGTCGAACGCGCAGTGGAGCACGGTGACCGTGTAATCCGATCCCGTGGGGCCCTTGAAGTAGATCGGCACCAGCAGCGTGCCGTCCGGCTGGACCAACCACTGGACGCAGCCCGGCGCGACCAGAAAGAACTTGCCATCCGTCTCGGGCATGTTCAGCATCTTCCACGTGCTCCACCGATCCGTTTGCGGATCGAACGTGGCGTAGGCACATTCGTGCGAGCGAGGCTGATCGAGCAACTGTCCGCCCTGCGGACTGTAGCGGAGCTTGATTCCCACCGCGATCAGCTTGCCGGTCTGCGCGTGCCAACCCGGCGTCACATCACAGACCGCGATCGTCTCGCCGTCGGGCCCTTCGCGCCACGCCAGCTCGGGAATCTCCGTCGGCCTCGTCCACGTCTTGCCGAGATCGTCCGTCCGAAGGAAGTACATACCCGAGTAGTAGTCGCTCACGCCGAGGTGCTTTTGAATCGTCATGATCACCGCCGGCTGTCCGTCTCGGCCCCAGCCCGGCAACGCGGCGACCCGCGGATGAAACCAGCAGAAATCTGGGTGCAACTCGCGGTGGGCGACGTCGGCGTGCGGTTCGAAGGCCAGCGTTCGCGGAGCATCCGCTGAATCCTTGTCGTCCGCAACGCGGTGCGAGACGAGTATCGGGGGGATGCGGCGGGAAGGGACGCGATCCTGGGCGGTGACAATCGCTGCGTTCCTCGCGGCGTCGCTCCGTCCCACGCCCGGGACAGGAGGGCGCGGCGAGAGCTGGTCCAAGATGGCCGCGGCCCGTTCCTCGAACTGCTGCTGCCATTCCGGGGCCACCAAACAGTCGCAATCCTCCTGGGCATGGCCCGAGTTGTTGCGCTGTTCCGCGGTGGGCGTATAGTAGATGTATCCGTTGGTATAGCCGGCGACGAACGTGAACTCCGCAGCAGCGCGTTGCTTGATATTCAGTCCGATCTGGACGGACAACTCTCCCGGAAACGTCACCAACACGAAGTCGCCGATTCTCAGACCCGCGACCTCGGCGTCCAGCGTGTCCTTGTCCGCGGCCGCGTTCTGTGCTTGGTGCATCTTGAGCAGATTCAGGTTCACCTGGACGCGCGTCAGTTGTTCCATGACGTGAATGTTCCGGACGTAGGCCTCGATGTTGGCCTTGTTTTCCGCATCCAATTTGGCGAGGTCTTCCCGGCCGAGCGATTCGTCGTGCAGGTACCGGTGCGAGGAATAGGACGGAAATTCGCCGGAAACTTTGTATTGCACGAACAAGGGCAGAAACGTCTTCAGGTTCAGGCTCGTTCCTCGCAGGGATTGCAGCAGCTTCGACTGTTCGGCCTGCAGCGCGGCGATCCGCTGTTCCAGATCGGCTGCCCGAGGCAGCGCGACGACCTCGCTGACAATTCGCAAATCGACGTCTTCTTGGGTCTGGATCTTCCGCAACGCCCGCAGGGCGCTCAAGCCCAGCAGGTTTCCCAGCGGCTCCGCGTCGCGGGGATTGTGAACGTCCTTGTACTGCACCGGATTGACGTCTCCGGCGCAGCCCTGCAAGAACAGGGCGAGAACCCCCGCCCCCAGGTTCTCCTCGATCACGCGCGAGGCGAAGCCGGAAATATCTGCGGTGTTCCCGCGGCTCGGCACGCCTTGGATCGGATGACACGCAAAGTTGTACACGACCGCCAAGGGTTGTCCGTTCTTCTTGTCGAGCCGCAGCAGGCCGATTTCCGGGTCGACCGGGCCGATCGCCGCAACCTGTTCGTCGGGCGGCAAGGCGTAGGCGTGGCGCACGTCCGCTTCGCTGCCGTCGGTCAGCTTGAGCCGGCGATTCTCCATGATCCGATTCTCGTGGCCCGCGCCGGCACCGGCGCGAACCGGTTCCATCGCCCGCCACGCTTCCAGCACGGCCTGGACGGTCCGTTGCTCGACCTCCGCGCACACGACGCCATGACAGTGACTGGCATTGACTAGCACGTTTGCGGGCGGTATGTTCAATTCCGCCTTGAGCCGCGCCCGCACGTTGCCGAGGAAGTCGTTCCGGATGCGGCCGATTTCGCCGATGGCAACTGCATCCACGGTCACGATCGCGACGGTGGTGACATCATCCTTCAGCACCAGCGCCTTGACATACAACGGATCGTTCACCGGCCCCGCTTCGCGATCCGTGATATCCGCCTTGGCGACCCCGGCCCACAGCTGCGCCGCGCTTGCCGTGGTATTTGGAATCGATCCTATCGCCGCCAGGACAGCCACGATGACAACCGTGCAGATTCGGCGGCGGGTCCGCCCGCAGTGCCAGGTGGAGGGATACGGCCGGCGAAACCGTGCTGACGCGTTCGGTGTCGTTTTCATACGCGAAGACCTTTCTGCTCGTTCCTGGTTGGTTTGTTGTTTACGGCGCAGGTGCGGCCAAGTGACGGATCGCGTTGGGCGGCAAGGCGCGGCGGTATATTCGCAGTTCGGCCAGACGTCCGCGGAAATGATCGTTCTCGCCGAAACCGATCCGCAGGGCTGAATCGCCGTCAAGGTCGAACTGGGCCGCGTCGAACGCGGACGACTGGGCGACCTGCTGGCCGTCGACGTACAAGGTGAGCCGGTCGCTCGATTTGACGGCGACGATGTGATGCCAGCCTGCGGGCAGGGAATGCCCCCAAATCGCGTTGCAGCCGGCTTCGAACGCGAACACCTTGCCGGAGGGCAACGTGCTGCAGAATACCCGGCCGTCGTGCTCAGCCAGCGTCCAGGCGCGGCGGTATCTGACGTCCGGCGTGTGGTCGAGCCGGGCCAACCGCTTCCACGCCGTTTCGCCCTCGTACGAGTAGACTTCGGCCAGCGGCAACGTGCCGGCGATCAAGCGGCCGTTGTGGACCAGCATGCCCATCACCTCCAGTTCCTCGCCCAACCGGCCGGCGTCCGTCCAGCGGCCGACGTCTTCGAACCGATACACGCGTCCGCTGGGCCACGTCCCGGCATACAGTCGCCCCTGATATACGGCAAACGCATACGTCTGCGTGTTTTCCCCAAGTCGTCCACAGTCGATCCAACCCTGCCCGTCATAACGATAGACGTGGCCGCCATCGTAGCTTGTGGCGTACAGGTCGCCGTTGTACACGCCCAACGCTACGACTCGTTTACCATCCGGAGTGCCGCACGCGCCCCAGCGATCGTCGCCGTCGTAGCGAAAGAACCCAGCCGGCCGATACAACGACGAAGCGTACAGCCGGCCGCCGAACACGATCATGCCGCCCACCGCTTCCGTCTCCGGCAATTGGCCACAGTCGATCCAACGGTCGCCGCCGCCATAGCGAAAGATGCGTCCGCCCAACTGCATGTTCTCGGATTCCGGCAGTGCCGAGCCGGCCACACGGTACTTTCCCGTCCCGGCATACAGCTGACCGTCGTGCACGGCCATCGCGGTCACGCTGTTGGAACGGTCGGGGGCGCCACAGTCGCTCCACTGCTCACCCCCGGCATAGCGGTACACACGGCCCGCTTCGTTCGCCCCCTGCTCACACGTCCCGGCGTACAGCGAGCCCTCATGGACGGCCAGGGAGAAAGCGAGCAGCGCATTGCCCGGACGGCCGCAATCGCGCCACGGCGATGCCCGATCGTTGTCGATCCCGAAATGCAACTGCCGAGCATTCGCCAGAGTGGTCGTTACCGCGTTGCTCTTCAAGCTCAAATGAAAGCCGCGGCGGCGCGACCGATCGTATTGGCTGAGGATGTCGCCGGGCACGTCGTCGCTCTTTTCGTCCGCGTACAACCAGACGGCGATACTGAAGTCCTCTCGGCCCAGCAGAGGCGATCGAGCGGCGGGAACTTCGAGCCAGGCATCCAGCCCGTTGAATCCGGCGGCCGTCGACTCCGCGCCGCCGCGCCCGACGGCCTGCAAATCCACCTCGCCGCGTATCACCGCATGGCGGTTGTGCCCCGAACGATCCCGGGTGTCACCCGCCAGCGGCCAGTGCGCGACGAGCCCCTGTTGCAGATCGACCGGAGCATATTCGGGCGACGTCTCCGCGGATATCAAAACTGCAGGCCATGCGACCAGCCATAGAACGGAAAGAAAAATGGCGGAGGTGAATGGGAATCGAACCCACCCAGGACCCTTGCGGACCCAACACTGATTTTGAAGACCAGGAGCGCCACCAGGCACCAGTCACCTCCGCACGGAACGGCCGCCGGGCTCGTTCGAGCCCGTATCACCGATCGCCCTTTTTGGTTTCATGATAGAACATCATCGTCGGCGAGCCACCGAAGGAGATCGCCATCCAGGCGGCTTCGTCAATCTCCTCCTGCGAGAAACCTTCGTCCCGCGCTTTGTTGACGTGGCTCTTGACGCACGGCTCGCACCGGGCCAGAACCGACAGGGCGATGGCGACCGCCCGCTTGGTTCGCGCGTCCAGCGCCCCCGGGGCATTGGCCGACTTGAGAAAGTCATGGTATTTCTGTTGCGTCTCGACCACCGCCGGTTTCTCGCCCGCCGTGCGAATCCGCGCCTCGCCCTGACCGCCACAGCAACTGCCGCTCTGTTGACCACCGCTCATTTGTCTAGCCTGTTCAAAAGTAGGTCCCGTAGAAGCCGGCTCCTGCGCGATCACCGCACGCGGCGCGGGGCCGACTTGACTCGGCGGCGGCAACATCCGCCGACCGTCGCTGCGGACGAAAATCCGGCCGCTGCCGTCGCCGATCACGCGGCCGATCGCGGCGGCTTCCGAGCTGCCTTCGTCGCGCAAGCGCGCGACCAATTCGGGTGCGGCCGGCGCGGAGACCGCAATCAGCAGGCCGCCGGAGGTTTGCGCGTCGAACAGGATGTCCAGCGCCGACGGTTCCAGCCCGTCGCTGGCGGCCAGCGCCCCGCCGCTCGATTCCTTGTTCCGCTCCACCGCCCCCGGCAAGATGCTGTCCGCAGCGCATTGCAGCACGCCGGGCAACAGCGGCACGTCGTCCCACAAAATCTCGACGTCGACTTGGCTCGCCAAGGCCATCGCCGCCAAGTGGCCCATCAGACCAAAGCCCGTGACGTCGGTACAGGCATGCGCGTTGAATTCCAGCATCAGTTCGGCGGCCCGTTTGTTCAACGCCGCCATCCCATGCGCGGCGGCCGCCACGCCTTCGGCCGGCGCCCTGTCGATCTGAGCGGCAAAGCTCAGGATGCCCGTGCCGAGCGGTTTGGTCAGGACCAGGCAATCGCCCGGCCGCGCACCGGCGTTCGAGGCGATCCGTTGCGGGTGGATCAAGCCCGTTACCGCAAAACCGGCTTTGATCTGCGGGTCGTTGATGCTGTGACCTCCGATCACCGCCACGCCCGCTTCGGCCATCTTGTCCAACCCGCCGCGGAGGATCTGCTGCATGACCTCGTCCGGCAGCGTGCGAACCGGGAACCCGATGATCGACAGCGCCGTCAGCGGCCGGCCGCCCATCGCATACACGTCGCTCAACGAATTGGCCGCCGCGATCTGGCCGAACACGTAGGGGTCGTCGACCGACGGCGTGAACACATCGACCGTTTGCACCAGCGCGGTGTTCTCGTCCAATTGGTACACGCCCGCATCGTCGCCGGCCGGCATCCCGATCAGGACCCGAGGATCGTCAGAGCTGGGCAGCCCCTGCAGCACGCGCCGCAATGTCGCTTGGTCGATCTTCGACGCACAGCCGGCGCTCTCGACCAACGTTGTCAGCCGCACAGGCCCCGCGGGCGCGTCCAACCGCTCGCCGGCACACGGGCAGATGTCCCACTCGAGGAACACGTCGCACGGACAAGGTTTCTGAGGGTCGCAAATGCAGTGTCCCAACTGCTTGGAGCGCTGCATCACCAACCGGCGTTTTTCGAGGTTTTTCGTGGGCATGCGTCTGAGTCTACGCGTAGGCGGGCTGGATTGCCAGTAGGGCTCGCTACCAAGCGCGACGGGACCGTCGTTTGGACACCCGCCACGATGTTTGTAGCTCGCCAATCTTCCGTTCAAGCCGGGTGTCTCGCCCGTGCTCCTGGCTACTCGCGCCAAAGGACGACTCGACCACGCTTTGCGCGAAGCGGGCTTAAAGTTCAGCCGTAAACTGGCTGTGCGATCGATTGGTGTGGGAACCCCGGCCGGGCAAACGGCCGGGTGACCCGGTCGCGCAACGTCAACGGCTCAAGTCGCTACGGCCGGCGTGCCATCGCCCGCCCCTTGGATTTCGGCTGGCGTTGCCGGCGCCGCGTTTGCCGGAGGCTCGGGCACGCGATCGTCGCCAAAGGCTTCCAAAAGTACTTCCGCCGCCCACTTGGCGGCCGTGCCTACGACGCGCGTACAATCGCCTGTGGCAGCCGCCCGCACGTCTTTGCACAGCACGCTTCCATACTCCGCCTCGAACCGCCGATAAATGTTTCGCATCAGCTCTTGGGACAGTTGCCTGTCACCAAAGAACGCCCCGTCTCGCGTCCTGCCGCACAGATAGCCGATTACCATTCCGGCGCCGGTAAAACAGCCGCAGTTCTGGATGCCTGTCGGAGTCGCTCCGCCATCCAAACAGCTGGCGGCGCGAAACAGGCCCGCATCGGCCTTCAGGCAGGGCAGCGCGTCTTGCAGCGCCGCAACGGTGCATTGACAGCAGCCTCCATAACGCCTCTCATAATCGTGCCCCAGGCGAAAAGCGTCTTCGATGATTTGAGCCTCGCGGCCCCCCACATCGAACCGATCTCCGCGGCGGAGGATCGGTTCCCGACCATCGGTCTCTGCGGCGGTCGCGTCGGATCGCAACAGCGTCAACGCCAAGCCCGCCGTTGCGGATTGCAGCAACTCTCGCCGGTTCGTTGTGAGATTCATCGGTTGGTGCTCGGGAAGTGTAAGCTGGGGTAAAACGGATTGTCGGCTTCTGCAGCGGCATTCACGTCATGGATTGTTCGGCGCATTGTACAGGATCCGGCAGATTTCTTGAAAGCGCAAATCACGTGGTGAGAGAAATCTGGTGTCCGACAGAACTTTCGCACTTTCGCCGCGGCGCGTTGCGTGCCGTACCCTTGGTTGTCACAATGCGTGGGGAGGGGATCATGCTCGAGTCGCTTCGTCGTTGGTGGGATCAGCTGGGTGCGGACCCGTGGAACGCGGCGCACGCGTACTTGCCGCGTTGGTTCCTGGCCGCCGCTACGTTGATAATCTTGGTGATCGTACTGCATTTGGCCAGAGCCTTGATCGGCCGGCGGGCGCGGCGAATTGCCGAGCGGCGACGACTTGACTCCGCCGAACTCGCGGCCGATCTGAGCGACGCCACCCGTTTCTTCTTTCTGGTCATCTTGTCTGCTTATGTGGCCAGTTTCGCCCTGCTGCTCGATGTCCGAGCTTTCGCCGCGATCCGGACGGTGACGATCGTCGTGCTGTTGATTCAGATCGGGATTTGGGGACATGTTGCCGTAGCGTTCTTTGTGGCTCGCTATACGGCCCAACGCTTGCTGACGGATGCGAGCAGCGTCACCACGGTGACCGCGCTGGGCGTGTTCGCACGGTTGGTCATCATCTCGATCGTGGTACTTCTGGCACTCGACAACATGGGCGTGAACGTCACGGCGATGGTGGCTGGCCTGGGCATCGGCGGCGTGGCCGTGGCCTTGGCAGCCCAAAACATCTTAGGTGACCTGTTTGCCTCGGCCTCGATCGTGCTGGACAAGCCCTTCGTGATGGGAGACTTTGTGATCGTGGGGGATCACAAGGGCACGATCGAACGCATCGGGCTGAAAACGACACGGCTCCGCAGTCTCTCCGGCGAGCAGTTGATATTTTCGAACAACGATCTACTGCAGAGTCGGATACGCAATTTTAAACGCATGACGGAACGCCGCGTCGTCTTTTCGATCGGGGTGATTTATCAGACACCTTATGACCAAGTGGCCGCCATTCCAACCATTCTTCGCAACGCAGTCGAGTCGCAGGAGGACGTGCGCTTCGACCGCGCGCATTTCGTCGCCTATGGCGAATTTGCGCTGAACTTTGAGATCGTCTATTCTGTGCTGTCGCCCGACTATAACCGCTATATGGACATTCAACAGGCCATCAACCTGGGCATTTACCGCGAGTTTCAAAGGCAAGGCATCGAATTCGCTTATCCCACGCAGAGGATCTTCGTCGAACGACCGGCTACGGAAACATCCCACGGTGAATCCTCCACCGGCGGACGTCCGAAGAACGAGTAATCGCGATCCCCTTCCGAGTAGTGGCCGATTGACCGACATCGTCCTACGAGGAGGGGTTTGCCGCGCGGATTTCGTTGTACAACGCGGGCATCTACTGGATCTGCCAGCGGCGCGTGCTCACGCTGGCGGTGCTGGCCGATCTACGGCGCGGCTGGGTGCCGGATGGAGATCTTGATCTTCCATGTGGCGGTATCGACCTGATGTTTCCGGCTATCGCGGCCAGAACGAGGATCGCGGCGGCAATCGCAGCGACAAGGAGCGGGCGATGCGAGGGTCGTCGGGTCGGGGTGGTGGTCCTTGGCGTTTCACGCCGTCGAAATCGTGCGAGACTTCTTCCCAAGGCCGACGTACGTCGGGCGGGTTCCGCGTCACGGGAAGCGGTTGTATGGGGGACGTCGCGGGCCAAGACGGCGACGCCCTCCGGCAGCGGGACACTGCCCGGCTGATGGAGATGGGCCAGGCATTGTTCCAGCAAGTCAGCCAACTCATCGGCCGCGGCGAAGCGGGCGACGGGGGTCTTGGCGTGCAACGTGGCAATCACCGCGGCGAGCCAGCCGGGGATGGCGGGATTGACGTCCCCGATCGGGCGCGGCTCGGTGTCGGTGATGCGGCGGAGTACCCCGTAGCTGGTCTCGGCTCGAAACGGCGGGCGGCCTGTCGCCATCGCGTACATGACGCTGCCCAAGCTGAACAGGTCGCTCCGCGCGTCGAGCGATTCGCCGCGCGCCTGCTCCGGCGACATGTATTGCGGCGTGCCGGCAATCACCCCGGTGCAAGTCACACTCGCGTCGTCGGCCGCGCGGACCAGGCCGAAATTGGTCAGGAGGACGCGATCGACGCCCTTCTCCAACAAGATGTTGGCGGGCTTGACGTCGCGATGAACCAACCCCTGAGCATGGGCAGCCGCCAAACCGCGCGATACTTGCCAGGCGATCCGCAGCACATCCAGCGTCTCCACACCGCCCTGCCGGTCCAACCGCTGCTGGAGCGATTCGCACGGGACATACGGCATTACCAAGTACGGCAGTTTGCCGGATTAACTGTATGCGTTGTTCGAGACGCTCGCAAGCGAGAAAATGACTAGCACATTTCAGGCCAATCTCCAATCCCGATCCGGTACTGAATTTCAGCGTGACCTACCGTCTCGCTAAAATTATCGCACGACCATTCGGTGTTAGGTTCTGCAAGCCCTCAGCGCGTGCTAGAATGCTCGAAAAGATCGCCGAAACCCAGCAGGACACAATGGGGAGTGAACGGGATGCATCAGCTTTACATCGACGGGGCCTGGACCGATGGCGTCGGCGGGCGGACTTGGACGGTGACGAACCCGGCCACGGGAGAGCCCTTGGCGGACGTGGCGGTGGCTGCGGAGGAGGACGTGGATCGCGCCGTGGGCGCCGCTCGGCGGGCGTTCGACGACGGGCCTTGGCCTCGGCTCGATCCGCTGGTCCGCGGCCGGATGCTGTACCAGTTGGCCGGGCGGATTCGCGAGCGGCTCGAAGACTTTGCCATGACCGATACGCGAAACGTGGGCAAACCGATTCGGGATACGCGCGGGTTCGACGTGCCCTGCGCGGCGGACTTGTTCGAGAGTTATGCGGGCCTGGCCGACAAGATCGCCGGCAAGTGCTACGGCACGCTGCCGGACAACGTGACGATGCAGTTCCGAGAACCGATGGGCGCAATTGCGGCCATCGTGCCCTGGAATTTTCCCCTGACCAACGCGGCGATCAAGCTGGCTCCGATCCTGGCCTGCGGCAATACGGTCGTGCTGAAGCCGTCCGAGGTCTCGCCGCTGTCCGCCCTGATGCTGGCCGAACTGGCGCACGAGATCGGCTTTCCGCCGGGCGTCTTGAACGTGGTGCATGGCACGGGAGCCGAAACCGGAGCGGCGCTGGTCCGGCATCCGGGCATCGACAAGATCACCTTCACGGGTCGCCATCAGACCGGCGTGCAGATGCTGGAAGCTGCCAAAGTCGGGATGAAAGGCGTGATGCTGGAACTGGGCGGTAAGACGCCCAGTCTCGTCTTTCCCGATGCGCCGCTGGATCAGGTCGTCAACGGCGTCATCACGGGGATTTTCTACAACTTGGGCCAGGTTTGCGTCGCCGGCTCTCGACTGCTGGTCCACGAAAGCCAGCATGACGAACTGCTCGAACGCATCATCGCGAAAGTGCGGACACTCCGCCAAGGCGATCCCACCGACCCGCGCAATCATCTGGGCTGCCTGGCCACGCCTCAGCATTGTGCGAACGTGCATCGCGACGTCGAACGAGCCGGGCGCGAAGGCGCCCGCTGTGTGCTGACTGGACCGCTGGCCGAGGGCCCGCAGAACTGTTTCTATCCCCCGACGATCTTCGCCGGGGTCACGCCGGCCATGGCAATCGCCCGCGAAGAAGTTTTCGGCCCGGTGCTGAGCGTGCTGGCGTTTCGCAATGACGAGGAAGCTGTGCGGATGGCCAACGATTGTGAGTTCGGTTTGATGGCGAACTTGTGGACCTCCGATGGCGGGCGCGCCCTGCGGGTGGCGCGGCAGTTGCGCGCCGGGCGGATTGCCATCAACGGCGGAGGCGCTTTGCGGCCCAACGTCCCGGTGTTCGGCTATAAGCTGAGCGGCATCGGGGCGGAACTGGGGTTTGAGGAAACGGTGCATGAGTACACCAATTCCAAGGCGATACTCTACAGCGTGGCGACGGAGAAGTCAGCATGGCCGGAATAGAGCGCAACGCCGCGGCCGCCCTCGCCGGCGATTCGGGTTACAGTGACGCTCGAGACCAAAATCTCGGCTCCGATGCCCGCATCGGCCGGCCGCTGAGCCAACTCGACACGCCGACGCTGCTGCTGGACCGAGCCGCGAGCGACCGCAATCTGGCTCGGATGGCGGCGTTCTTTCTGGATCGCCCCGCGCAGCTGCGGCCCCACTTCAAGAACCACAAGTGCGTCACGCTCGCGAAACGGCAACTCGCCGCCGGCGCCGTCGGCATGACCTGTGCCAAGTTGGGCGAGGCGGAGGTGCTGGTCGAACACGGCTTTCCGAATGTGCTGATCGCCAATCAAGTCGTCGGTCCCGCAAAACTAGCGCGGCTCGCCCGGCTTGCGACGCGGGCCCGCATCGGCGTGGCCGTCGATCACTGGGACCAGGCGGCCGCGATCTCCAACGCCGCCACGGCCGCCGGGTCCGTCGTCCATTTGCTTGTCGAAGTCGATATCGGGATGGGCCGTTGCGGGTTGCCACCCGGGGCGCCGGCGGTGGAGCTGGCGCGGCGCGTGAGCGAACTGCCGGGAGTGCGTTTCGCCGGGTTGCAGGCGTATGAAGGCCACTTGGTCAACCTGCTCGATCGCGCCGAACGGACCGAGCGGGCGCGCGCTGCAATGCAACAGGCCATCGAGACGCGTCAGATGCTCGAAGCCGCGGGCGTTCCCGTCGATTGCGTGAGTGGTTCGTCCAGCGCGACGTACGACAGTACGGGTACGCTGGCCGGCGTCGACGAAATCCAGGCGGGCACCTATGCCACGATGGACTGGCAATATCATCGGCTGGTTCCCGAGTTCGAGATCGCGCTGTCCGTCCTAGTTCGGGTCATCAGCCGGCCCGATTCCAGCAGGGCTGTGCTGGACGTGGGCGTCAAGGGAGCTGGCAGCGAGTTCGGCGTACCCGCGATCCGCGATTTTCCCGACGTCGAGATCCCGTTCTTTCGTGCCGAGGAGCATACGGTCGTGCGGAATGTACCCGGTTGGCGTATCGGCCAAGAACTGCACTTGATTCCCAGCCATGCGTGTACCACGTGCAACCTGTACCGTGAACTGGTCGTCCACGAGGATGGCCACGTGGTGGAGATCTGGCCGATCGAAGCGTCCGGGAGGCTGGCATGAGCGCCAATCGCCCCGCCGGAGTTTCGCCCCGCAAGGGCGCGGCAGGACAGACGATGCCCGGCGAGAACGTCATGCTCCCCTCGACTTGGAACCACCGCCAACTCTCGCGGCTGATGCTGGGCACCGTCCAGTTCGGCATGCCTTACGGCGTCGCGAATCGCACCGGACAGCCGGCGTATGACGACGTCGTGGCGATCGTGGCGGCGGCGGTCGAAGGCGGCGTCAACTGCTTCGACACGGCGGCCGCCTACGGAACGAGCGAGGAGGTGTTGGGCCGAGCCCTGCACGAACTGGGCGTCGTCGACCGGGTCGTCGTGGTGACCAAAGTGCGTCCGTTGGCGGCCGCGGAACTGGGCGACGTTGACTTGGCGTCGCGGGTGATCGAGCGGTCTGTCGCCGATTCGCGCCGGCGGCTGGGATTCGATTGCCTCCCTGTGGTCCTGTTTCACCGCGAAGAGGACGCCGTCCACCTGGACGTGCTCGAGGAACTCAAGCAGAAAGGCTGGCTGTGCCAGGCCGGCGTCTCGTGCGACAATCGGCCCGGTCCCGCGGCGGAGTTTGTGAGTGCGGGAGCCGTTTCCGCTCTGCAGCTTCCCGGCAACGTGCTCGACCAACGGCATCAGCGCAGCGGCATCTTTCGAGACGCGGCGGCGCGGGGCGTGGCGGTCTTCATTCGTAGCGTCTATTTGCAGGGTCTGCTGCTGATGCCCGAGGACGATGTCCCGGCGGCGTTGCGCGGCGTCATCCCGGTCCGGCACCGCTTGGCGTCCATCGCAGGCGAAGGCGGCATGAACTTGGCCGAGTTGGCGGCCCGATACATGTTGTCCCAGGACGGCGTGACCAGCGTCCTGGCCGGCGTCGAAACCGTCGCCCAAGTCCGCGAAAACCTGGCGATCTTTGCCCGTGGCCCGCTGCCCGGCGATATGCTGGCCGCCGTCGATTCGGCGATCCCCGAACTTCCGGAATCGCTGCTTACACCGAAACTGTGGTAAATCCATGAGCGTCAGTATTCAACAACTGTTCGACTTGTCGGGCCGTACCGCCTTGCTGACGGGCGCCAGCGGATATCTCGGCCGCGCTTTGGCGGACGCCTTGGCCGAGGCCGGCGCGCGCGTCGTCGTGTCGAGCCGCAAGATCGAGAACGCTCGTTCCGTGGCGAACGAACTGGGCGGCAAGCAGGCGGGGCGACACCTTGCCATCTGCCTTGACCACTTGGACGAAATCGCCATCGACCGCGGCTTCGAAGACGCCGTCTCGCAAGCGGGCCGGATCGACGTTCTCGTCAATAACGGCCACGCCCCGCTGGGCGCCGACTGGTCGACGGTTACTGCCGAGCAGTTTCAGCGGCAACTGGCCAACTTGACCGGCTACTTTCTGTTGGCCCGCCGCTTGCGGGACCACTCGGTCGCCCAGCAGCGCGCGGCCAGCGTCGTCCTGCTCGGCTCGATGTACGGCGTCGTCGGCTCCTATCCGGACGCCTACGCCGGCATCTGTGCGGCCAGTCCCGTGGCCTATCACGCGCTCAAAGGCGGCATCGTGCATCTGACTCGGCACCTAGCCGTGTACTGGGCCAAGGACGGCGTGCGCGTCAATTGCCTCAGCCCCGGTCCGTTTCCCAACCCGCAAGCTCCGGCGAAAATGGTCGAACGCTTGAAGACCAAATCGCCGATGGGCCGCATGGGATCGCCGCATGAACTCAAGGGAGCGATCGTGTTCCTCGCCTCCGATGCCAGCAGCTACGTGACCGGACAGAACCTGATCGTCGATGGCGGCTGGACCGCCTGGTGAGGCCGAATACTGCGATGCCCGAACAGCTTGTCGGCTTAATCGAACGCGTCACCTTTCACAATCCCGAAAACGGGTTCGCGGTGCTCAGGGTCCAAGTCCAAGGACGCCACGAGCCGGTCACCGTCGTGGGATCCGTGACCGCGGTGAATGCCGGCGAGCATTTGACTGCCTCCGGCGTTTGGATCGTCGACCGCCAGCACGGCCAGCAGTTCAAAGCGGACGATATCCGCACGTCGCCGCCCACGTCCACCGAAGGGATCGAGCGCTACTTGGCGTCCGGCGCGATTCGCAGCGTCGGACCGCAGTTGGCCGCCAAGATTGTGGGCATCCACAAGGAGCGGACCTTGAAGGTCTTGGACGAGAGCCCCGATTTCCTGTTGTCCATCCGGGGCATCGGCCAAAAGCGGCTCAAACGTATCCGCACCAGCTGGGACGAGCAGCGTGAAGTCCGCAAGATCATGCTGTTTTTCAGCCAGTACGGAATCGGCTCGGGTCGCGCGCTGCGAATCTACCGAGTCTACGGCCAGGAGGCGATCGAACGGATTCGAGCCAATCCGTACCAGCTGGCCGACGACATTCGCGGGATCGGTTTCAAGACGGCGGACGAGTTGGCCGAGAAACTGGGCATCGACCGCCATTCGCCCCATCGCGCTCGGGCCGCGGTCAGCTATGCGCTGCGGGAACTGAGTGCCGAAGGTCATTGCGGCTATCCGGAAGCGGGCGCCCTCGAGCGAACCGTCAACCTGGTCGACATCCCGCCGGAAATCGTCCAACGGGCCATCGAGGAAGCGATCGAGAACCGGGCGGTCGTTCGCGAGCCGATCGACGGCGTCCCTTGGCTGTACCTGGCCGCGATGCATCGCGCGGAAACGGGTTTGGCCAAGTCCGTGGTGCGGCTGACGGCACACGCCGAGCACCCGTTGCCTCGGATCGACGTCCAGGCGGCCATTAACTGGGTCGAAAAACGGCTCGACATCGCACTGGCCGCGGCACAAAAGGAGGCCATCCGTTTGGTTTGCCAACAGAAACTGGCGATCGTCACCGGCGGTCCGGGCGTGGGGAAGACGACGCTGGTTCGCAGTATTTTGGAGATCTTCGCCGCCAAGGGTTTGCGCTGCGTCCTGACCGCGCCGACAGGGCGAGCGGCCAAGCGGCTGGCGGAGACGACCGGCCAAATGGCGAAGACCGTTCACCGTTTGCTCGAGTTCGATCCGGCCACCGGCGATTTTCGCCGCAACGCGTCTCATCCGCTGTCCGGCGACCTGTTCGTGATGGACGAAACGTCGATGGTCGACGCGATGCTGGCCCACCAGTTCTTTCGCGCCGTCCCGCCGGCCGCTTGCGTGGTGCTGGTCGGCGACGTCGACCAATTGCCCTCGGTCGGCGCGGGCAGCGTGCTGGCCGATTTGATCCGCTCCCAGGCCGTGCCCGTGGTGCGGCTGACCGAAGTCTTTCGTCAAGCGGCGGAGAGCCGCATCATCAGCGCGGCGTATGCCATCAATCGCGGCGGCCTGCCCGATTTGACGGCGCCGGCCGGCTTGAGCGACTTCTACTTTGTCGAAGCCGACGAGCCGGAGGCGATCTGCGAGGCGATCGTGCGGCTGGTCCGCGAGCGCGTCCCCAAGCGGTTCGGCTTCGATCCGCGAACCGAAATCCAAGTTCTAGCTCCCATGAATCGCGCCGTGCTGGGGGCCCGGAACCTGAACCAGGTTTTGCAGGAGGCCTTGAACCCGGCGGCCGGTCAGCCGCAGATCGAACGCTTCGGCTGGACGTTCCGCCAAGGCGACCGCGTGATCCAAACCGAGAACAACTATCAGCGGGATGTGTTCAACGGCGACTTGGGTGTGATCGAGAGCATCAACCGCGTCGAACAGGAACTGGTGGTGAGGTTCGAAGGGCGGAGCGTCGCTTACGATTTCGGCGACTTGGACGAACTGGCGTTGGCCTACGTGCTGACCGTTCACAAGAGTCAAGGCAGCGAATATCCGTGCGTTGTGATCCCGCTGCACACGCAGCATTTCATGATGCTGCAGCGCAATCTGCTGTACACAGCCGTCACGCGCGGCAAGCGCCTGGTCATGCTGGTCGGCACCAAAAAAGCACTGGGCCTGGCCGTCCGCCGGCAGGACACCCGCCAGCGCTGCACGGCACTGGCGCTGCGTCTGCAACAGACGGGCGGAGGTGTGTCAGAATAGATCGCCGCCGCAGCTTCTCGTTCCCTAAAATACAGTTACGGCGAATTGAAGATGGTGCGTACTGCCAGACCAATTCACGACCCAGATTCGGGTACTTGCGTGCCAGCGCATAAGGCAACTCCACGCCAGCGAACCCTTCGCGCACGGCCCGCTCATGCGCCTCGCGCACTTGAACCAAGTGCCGCTTCAGTGGGTCGACCGCCGCTTTCGGCAAGAGGGGCACGCGATCCTTGTCCCCTTTGCCCTCGCGGACGATCACCTGCAGCCGGTCAAAGTCGACGTCCTTGACCCGCAAGCGAAAACACTCCATTAGCCGCAGTCCGCCGCCGTACAACAGCATGCCCATGAGCCAGCGAAAGCCTTGAAGTTCCTCCACGACCGCCATCGCCTCTTCCGGCGTGAACACCACTGGCAACCGCTTCGGCTTCTTGGCCCGCACGTGAAATTCGCAATCATTGTCTTTTGGCGGCGGCCCGGTTACCGCCATCGCGCATACAGAAATCCGCCGGCCCCCGATCTGCGGTGCGGAGCGTCTGCGTTGCCGGGCGGCTTGGTTGGCCGATGTGTTCGCGACGGGCCACGTCTTTCCGCGATCGCATCCGTTCTCGCCAGCAGAGCACGACGGTCGAAGTTGCGCATGGGCGGACCGGAATCTTGGCCGAAGGCCATCTTCACCGTAGCCTGGGGCAACGCCCCAGGAAGAAATGCGAACAGCCGTTTTTTGGCCGAAGGCCATCTTCACCCTGGCGGACGGAACACGGTGAAGATGGCCTTCGGCCAAAAAGGCCCGAATAATAACGCGGTCCTGGGGCGTTGCCCCAGGCTACGGTGGAAATAGGCCTTCGGCCAAACCGTGCCGACGCCCGAATGCGCAACTTCTCCGCCTGCGATTCGAAACCCGTTCAGCACCGCTGATGGATGATCCGCTCGGCACGTCGCCCGGTTCGCGTCGGCGTGCGTCTTCGTTTGACGCTGGTCCGCTATCGCATTCCGAAATCGGAGAATATGCTTCCCGGGCTCGCCCCTGCGCGGTATGATCATCGCGACAATGTGCGGTGACGTCGCGGGTTCGGAACCGCGCGAACCGGTATCCAACGGATGCAATCGAGCGGCGGTTGCGCCGTGCGGAATGGCCGGTCGATCTGTCGCCGCCGATTGATCCGAAACGTTACGTAGTCTTTAACGCGCTACGTCTGCTGCGGGACAGACAGATGGCGGGAAACGTGAAACAATTAGGCCAATGCCATGATCGTTCCTGATTCCGCCGGCGCCGTCTCGTTTCGGCACCTGTTCCATCCAGCGGACTTTTGGCCGCCTCGCCGATTCGCACATCGCTCCCCGCCTGGACATTCGTGCTGTCAACGGAGATGATACGGGCATCTGAGCCATGTGATGTGTTATTTCGGGAAGGGCGTTGAGGTCGTTTTATGCCGTTTATTGTCCGCCACTTTGTTGTCGAAGCCGCCTCGCCGCACGTCGGCGGGCGAATCGACCGCGTGGTTCAGGAACTGGCCGGCGGCTCGCGCTCGCACGTCACCGGATTGTTCGACGGCGGTTGCGTCACATTCAATGGCCAGACAACGCACGAGACGGGATGGCGACTGGCTGTCGGCGATCGGGTCGAGATCCGCTTCGAGGCTGACCGCCGCTACGCGCCGCATTCGCGGCCTCGGCCGCACAACGGTTTCGCCGTCATCTACGAAGACCGCGATCTGCTGGTGGTGGACAAAGCGCCGGAGATGCTGACCGTGGCCACCGAGCGCGGCGAACGGTACACCCTGGCCGAATGCGTCAACCAGTACGTGCGACGCTCGGGAGGCGGACGCGGGGCCTTTCTCGTGCACCGTTTGGACCGGGGCGTCTCCGGGCTGTTGGTGTTCGGCAAGTCCCGGGAAATGGAGCAACTGCTGCGGGACCAGTTCGCGGCGCGCAAGCCCGCGCGGCGGTACGTGGCCCTCGTGGCGGGCCGGCCGAGAACCGCCGAGGGCGAGTTCCGCAGCTACTTGGCGACCGACAAGGCCCTGAATCGCTACTCGACCGACGATCACGAGGTCGGTCAATTGGCGGTGACGCACTATCGCGTGTTAGAGCCGCTGATCGACACGACGCTGGTCGAAGTCTGGCTGGAGACCGGCCGCCGCAATCAGATCCGCGTTCATTTTGCCGAGTCCGGAAATCCCGTGCTGGGCGACCCGCGCTATCAAGCCGCCACCGCGCGGCACCCGAAATGGCCGCACCGGCGGATCGCCCTGCACGCCCAAACGCTGGGCTTCGAACACCCCGTCACAGGCGAAACGCTGCAGTTCGATTCGCGACTGCCTGCCGAGATGGTGCGGTTCATCAACCAGGCACGAGGCGAAGCGAGGTCGCGACCGCCGCGCATGAAACGATCGTCGCGGACGAAAAAGGGCCGCTGACCCGCGGAACGGGACAGCGGTGCTTCAGGGACGTCCAGATTGGCCGCGGCGGGCAACGGAAGCAGGTAAGGCTCGATTTCTTCCAACTTGACGGGGCCGATCCCGGGCACGCGAAGCAGATCGCCGGGGACGAGGAACGGACCGTCGATGTCGCGCGATTCGACGATGCGGCGGGCCAACGCCTCACCCACGCCGGGCAGAAGGGCCAGTTCCGGCCATTCCGCCCGGTTGAGATCAACACGAAAGTCGAGGGGGATCGGCGGCGCGCGGTCGATCTCGATCAGGCCCTGGGTCTGCCCATGGCGCAACCAAGCGGCAAACACCATCAGGATCAGCGAGACCGCCAACAGCAGGGCGATGGCCGCCTGGTCCAAACGGCGCAGCAGCGGAGCCGGACCGGCGCTGCGGGGATTCAAATTCTCCGACAACTTGTCCATGCGCCACGCCTCGGATGTTGTAAGACTTCGAAGAGTCTACCGCCTGATCTGCGCCTTGACCACTCCCCCGGAAAATGACGGTTGCGTGGAACTTTGCCATGACGGCCTTGACAAAAGCGGCTGAACATTCGATGAAGACAGAAAAAAGGAGAGCACGCAATCGATGGCCGCCAGGAAAGAGTTTATCCAGATGGTGTGGTGCGAGGCTTTGGCCGACGACTGCCGCCAGATTGTGCGTTTGGCAATTCGCGAAGACTTGGACCGCGGTCACGATTGGACCAGCGTCGCGCTGGCGCCGGCCAATGCCCGGGGACACGCGGCGGTCGTGGCCCGGCAGGCGGGCATCATCGCCGGATTGCCGATCGCCCAATTGGCACTCGACGAAATGAACGTCGCCGTAAATTGGACGCCCCGCACGTCAGACGGCCAGGCGGTCGCCGACGGTGACGTCGTGGCGGAACTGGACGGACCGGTTCGGGAAATGCTGACTGCGGAACGGCTGTTGCTGAACTTGCTGGGCCGTCTCTCGGGCGTGGCCACGCTGACGCGGCAGTTTGTCGACGCGGTCCGGGAAACGCCGGCTCGGATCTACGATACGCGCAAAACCACACCCGGATGGCGGAGAATGGAGAAATACGCCGTCCAGTGCGGAGGCGGGCGGAATCACCGGACCGGGCTGTTCGATGCCGTCCTGATCAAGGACAACCACCTGGCTTGGATGCCGCTTTCCCCCGGCGAAGCCGTCCGCCGTGCACGCGAATTCCTGCGATCGGCGATCCGCGATCCGGCTCAGGCCGAAATGATGATCGTCGAAGTCGAAGTCGACACGCTGGACCAGTTAGACGAAGCGTTGCCCGCCGGTCCCGACCTGGTGCTGCTGGACAACATGTCGCTCGACCAGCTGCGCGAAGCGGTTGCGCGGCGAAACGCGGTGGCTCCCGGCGTCGAGCTGGAGGCCAGCGGCGGGGTCGATCTGCGGACCGTCGGCGGGATTGCCCAGAGCGGAGTGGAACGTATCAGCGTGGGAGCCCTGACCCACTCGGCGATCAGCTTGGATATTGCCCTGGATTGGAGCGTCTGAGATGGCGGAATCGAGTTCCAAGGCGGAAGAAGTCAACCAGCGGCTCCGCATCCAGTACAACGAACTGGCGGAATTGGCGGGATCGCTCGCCCATGAGATCAAGAACCCGCTGTCCGTGATTCGGATGAATATGGAATTGCTGGGGGAGGATTTCGCCGACGCTCAGACGCCGGAGGAACGCCGCGCGCTGACCAAGATCGAAACGGTCCAGAAGCAGTGTACGCGGTTGGAGAACCTGCTCCGCGATTTCCTCAAATTCGCTCGTCTCCGCGAACTGGAACTGTCTCCCGGCAGCTTGAACGAAGTTGTGGATCGCGTGCTGGCATTCTTCGAGCCCCAGGCGAAGCAGTCGGACATCGAATTCATCCGCTTTTTGGATCCCGCCTTGCCGAGCATCAAGCTCGACGAGCAGACCCTGCATGCCGCCTTGCTGAATCTGGTCAAGAACAGCCTCGAGGCGATGCCTGACGGCGGCCAGTTGTTGGCCCGCACGCGTCTGACCCGGCACGGCGTGGCCCTGGACTTGATCGACACCGGCTGCGGGATGGACAGCAAGACGGCGATGCGGATGTTCGAGACGTTCTTTTCCACCAAAAACGGCGGCACGGGGCTTGGCCTGCCGACCGCGCGCAAGATCATCGAGGCACACGGGGGGCGGATCAGCGTGCAGAGCGAAGTCGGCCGCGGGACTCAGTTCACGATCGAGTTTCCCCAACCGGCACGCATTCTCTAGAACTGGGCGCTCTGCGCCGATCGTAACCTACAGTTCTCTGGCGACTCGATAAACCGCGAACATCCGGACGTCTGACATGGCCGGATTCGTTCCTGCGGATTGCGAGGATTGCCGGGATTTCGCCGTCGAATTCGGGCGAATCCCCGCTGCCTTTTTTGTCTGACTGCCCATTGCTTGAGCCCAGCTCGAGCGTAACCAGCGCCCGAGGATCTCGCCATGAATTGCCACGAACTCGCTCACCGCATCGAACGCCTCCAGCCCGAAGCGGACGTCCGCAACGTCGCCCGTCTGTGCCTGTTGCTGGCGAACGCCACGCCGGACGTCGGACAGCTCCAAGACGACGCCCACTTGGCCGCCGCTTGGCAGGAGATGTACCTCCGCCTCCAAGCGACGGCGGATCAGCACGCCGCGATGACGGAAGAATTGGACGGCCTGGCCCGTTCGGACCCAAAGCGGTTCACTCCCGAACAAATTTGGATCTTGATCCGCGCCATCAAAGTCCAAAGTCAAATCCTCCAGATGTACCTTGGCGAGCCGGTGCTGTCGGTGTAAAACCACCTCGATGACACCGCACATTGTCCCAGGAATCTTCGTGACCGGCACGGATACCGGCGTCGGCAAGACGTATGTGACCGCCTGCATCGCCCGAGCGCTTCGGCAAAGCGGCTTGCGCGTGGGCGTTTACAAACCCGTGGCCAGCGGTTGCGTCTTGCGCGATGGGCAATGGATCAGCGAGGACGCCATAGCGTTATGGGAGGCGGCCGGCCGGCAGGGCAGTCTGGAAGCGGTCTGCCCGCAGCTTTTCGCCGCCCCGCTCGCTCCGCCTTTGGCCGCCGCTGCGGAAGGCCGCGCCGTCGATGCAGAACTGCTCCGCGCCGGTTTGCGATACTGGGTTGAACGCGCGGACCTCGTGCTGGTCGAAGGCGCCGGCGGCTTGATGTCGCCCGTGACGGACGGCGAATTCGTGGCCGACCTGGCGTATGATTTCGGGTTTCCGCTGCTGGTGGTCGCCGCGAATGCCCTGGGAGTGATCAACCAAACACTGCAAACTCTGATCACCGCCGCCACGTTTCGCGACGGTCTCGACATCGCGGGCATCATTCTGAACCACCCGCGGCCGGTCCGCACGGATGACCTGAGTGTGGCCACCAACCGGTCGGAATTGCAGCGACGTTGTGTTCCTTCCGTTCTGGCTGAATTAGCTTGGCAGGCCGAGGAGTTCGAGGAGGCCATCCCTTGGGCAACCCTGGCCCGCGCGGGGCGCCCCCGACGTAACGCAGGCCGCCCAGCAAGTGTCTTACATCGGAATTAGAAACGCAGAGGAACGCGCAGAGCGCAATGGAATTGCGAATCGCCGGAGCCGGGATTCGTGTCTGTCGCGTTCGTTGCGTTTTCTGCGCTTGAAATTCCAGCCTTTTGTCGTCCAGCTCGGTGGCCTCGCCCGCATTTGACGCTAGAATCCTTCGGGTTTCGTCATCGCAATTCGTGAAAGCCGGCGTCATGAAGTCCTTGATTACCATATCTGCTCGGGGTGTTCTCGTCCGATTTTTAGCCGTCGGGTGGATCTTCGTTTGCGTCCCGATTTCTCGACCGGCATGGGCGCAGCAAGTGCCGCCGCCGGTGACGCAGTACATGGGCCGGCAGATCGCCCAAACGATGCACTACGAAGGCGCACCGTGGCTGGTTCGCGACAGCCGCGAACGGGAAGAACGCTGTTCGCTGTTGTTGGCGAACCTGGGCATCCGGCGGGGCATGACCGTGTGCGACATGGGCTGCGGGAACGGGTACTACAGCCTGCCGCTGGCCAAACTCGTCGGGCCGGAGGGACGCGTGCTGGCCGTCGATATCCAGCACGAGATGCTGGCGATGCTGGAACAGAGGGAAGCCGAAGCCAAGCTCGACAATATCGAGACGATTCTGGGCTTGTTGCACGATCCGAAGTTGCCGGAAAACACTGTCGATTTGATTCTGCTGGTCGACGTGTATCATGAGTTCTCGCATCCCGAGCAGATGCTCGCGGCGATGCGGCGGGCGCTCAAGCCGGACGGCCTGATCGCGTTGGTCGAGTACCGGGCGGAAGATCCCAACGTGCCGATCAAGCCGCTGCACAAAATGAGCAAGCATCAGATCCTCAAGGAATTTCCCGCCAACGGGTTCAAGCTGGTCAAGGAATTCGACCGCCTGCCGTGGCAACACCTGATGTTCTTCGGCCGCGACGAAGGGTTTGACGAGGCGGATCGCGGCGACGGTTGATCGCGTCGTGGGTTTGATGGTTTTGCCCGTCACACCTGTTCTGCCTGTCTCGCTTGGCGTGACGGTTGTCCCATCCCGCGGCCAAACCTGCAAGCGGCGCCCCGCCGCCGGTCGATGATGCCGATCAGGCGGGGTTCCCGTCTTGGGGGAGGAGGCGAGGCAAGATGTTCAAACGCAAGTTCGTGCTGCCGCTGGTGGTCGCGACGGCCGCAGGCGGCCCTTACCTACTGATGGAAGAGGACTGGTCGCAATCGGCATTTCAGATATTGGACCGCGCGATCACGGCGGACGAGAGCCCGGCGCGAGATCCGCCCGCGACGGTTCCCGTGAGCACAGGCGTGCCGCTGCCCGATTTTCGCTCGGAATTCAGCTTTGGATCTGACGCCCAGTATCCTCGTACCGACCCGGATGCGAATCTTGCTGGTCCCCCCGTGGCCCATTTGGGAGAAGTTCTGCGTTTCGACATTACCCCGCAATGGATCACCGCTCGCTGGCCGCGCGTCACGGCGACGCTGGCGGAGCAAGGTCTGGAAGGTTTGCGTGTCCCGGTCGTCACCGGCACGAACTTGGATGACCTGGCGGGCTCCTTGACCTACTATTTCAACCGGCTTCATCAGTTGCAGCGGCTGACCTTCGAAGGGTACACCGGCGACGAACGCAGGTTGGTTGGCATTGTGACGCAGTATTACGGCTTGCAGCCCGAGCCGACCTTGGACGCCGGCATGTACGTCGCCCGGTGGAACAACCGCCCCAGCAGCATGCTCCGCGTGGCTCGAGCCCCGATCATGACGCACGACTCGCCGCACTCGCAGCTGCACGTGCTGCTGGAGTTGAACCGGCCCAGCATGGAGTTCGGTCTGAGCACCCAGGCTCAGCTGGTTCTGGAACGCGACCGCAACGCGCGGCGATGGTAGAGTACGCGCGATCATTCATGGGCTGTGCGCGACGAGCCGCACGTCCCCGGTGTTGGGCCTCAAGACACATTTGGAGTGGACGCATGATTTATGTGCTCGCGACGATCGAAGTGGCGGAGGGGCGCCGAGACGCTTTCTTGGCGGAGTTCCACCGGATTGTCCCGCTGGTTCGCCAGGAACATGGCTGCTTGGAATACGGTCCGGCGGTCGATGTGCCGACGGGCATTGCGGTGCAGGGTCCGATCCGAGATCATACGGTGACGGTTGTCGAGAAATGGGAGAGCATCGACGCGCTGCACGCTCACTTGGCGGCCCCGCACATGACCGAGTACCGCGAGCGGGTTCGGGACTTGGTCGTCGCCGTCGACTTGCAGGTTCTGCAGCCCGCGTGATGTGCGTCTTGATTATCGTCCTGCCACGTCGACCTCGCATCCACCAGGAGTTTTTCGATGTCCCGAACGTTTCGTTTCGATCGCAGACGGTTCTTGCAGATTTCCGCCGCGGGCGCTCTGGCCGGATTCGGCGGTCGGTTGGGCGGCGCCGCCGAGGCGACGTTGGAACCGCGAGTCGAAAACGGGATCGCTTGGTACAACGTCCAGAACTGGGGCATCGAAGGCAAAGGCTGGACGGACACGGCCCGCTACTTTGACCGCTTGCCGGCTACGGCCGAGGGCAAGGTCCCCGCCGCGGTCTGGAGTCTCAGCCGCCATTCGGCCGGGATATCAGTCCGTTTCGCGACCGACGCGTCCGCGATCCACGCCCGGTACTCGCTGCTGTCGGCCAGCCTGGCGATGCCGCACATGCCGGCGACCGGCGTCAGCGGACTGGATTTGTACGCTCGCGACGATTCCGGCCGCGACCGCTGGCTGGCGGTGGCGCGGCCGACGGCCCAGCAGATGACGCTGGAACTGGCCGGCAGCATCGATCCGTTGTCCGGCGGCAAACCTCGCTTGTACACGGTGTATCTGCCGTTGTACAACGGCGTCGAGTCGCTGGAGATCGGCGTGGCGCCGCAGGCCGCGTTTCAGCCGCTGGCCCCGCGAACGGACCCGCCGCTGGTCTTTTACGGCACGTCGATCATGCATGGCGCTTGTGCCTCGCGGCCCGGCATGTCGATTACGGGAATCCTCGGCCGGCGGTTCGATCGGCCGACGATCAATCTCGGCTTCTCGGGCAACGGGCGGATGGATCCGGAAGTCGTGGAATTGCTGGCCGAATTGACGCCCTGCGTCTATGCGATCGACTGTTTGCCGAACATGGTCGAGCAGCAAGTGGCCGAGCGGACCGAGCCGCTGGTCCGCCGCCTACGGGAATCGCGGCCGGATACGCCGATCCTGCTGGTCGAAGACCGAACGTATACCAACGCCGCCTTTCGCCAGTCGTCGCGGGATCGGCACAGCGGCGCGCGGGCGGAGCTGCGCAAGGCGTACGAACGCCTGACGGCAGGGGGGATCAAGCACCTGTACTACTTGGAAGGCGACGTCCTGTTGGGCGACGACGGCGAAGCGGCGACCGACGGCTCGCATCCCAGCGACCTGGGCATGGTCCGTTATGCGGACGCCTACGAACAGCGCTTGCGCGCGATCTTGGCGTTGTGAAGGCGAGCTATCGCGTCCACGCGATCCGGTTTTGCTCCAACAGCCGTGAATAGTCGGCGGCAATCGCGAGGACTTCGTTCATGTAGAAGTCGCGTTTGACCACCTCGTCGCTGGCGATCGCCTGATCTTCCAGCTGCCTTTCCTCTTCCTTCTCCGCGTCCAATTCGGCCCGTTCGGCGAAGAAATCGGTCTCGTTGAGCGTCACCCGCTTCTTGGCCTTCTGCTCTTTGTAACGCTCGATCCGGCGGAACAGCTTCGTGAATTCCTCCGATTGTCCGATGCGGGCCTGGGATTTGCCGATCAGGGATTCGGCGATCTTGGGATCGGCCATGTTGTAGGCCGAATAGCGTGCGGCGGGAACCTGGTCGAACTCCAATGCATAATCGAGATCGCCCTCGCTGACATCCATGTGATCCGTAATCGACGGCAAGGGGATGTCGGCCAGCACACCGCGTTTCTGCGTGCTATCGCCGTTGGGCCGATAGAACTGCTGCATCGTGATCTTCAAGGCCCCGAGGGACGGCGGATTGGGGATGCGAAACAGCCTTTCGCCCAAGTCCAGCAGGCTCTGCACGGTCCCTTTTCCGTGGGTCGATGTATCGCCGATGATCAGGCCTCGGCGATAATCCTGAATCGCGCCCGCCAAGATCTCGCTGGCGCTGGCGCTGAACTTGCTCGTCAGAACCACCAGCGGCCCCTTCCACGCCACGCCGGGTTCCGTGTCGTCCAGCGATTCCACGTCGCCGCCGGAGTTCTTGACTTGAACCACGGGCCCTTGGTCGATGAACAAGCCGGTCAAGCTGATCGCTTCCGGAAGACTGCCGCCGCCATTGCGGCGAAGGTCCAGGACGACGACGTCCACGGCTTTCTGCGAAAAGCCCTCCAAGATTTTCCGGACGTCCCGTGTCGTGCTCTTGTAGCCATTGTTGCCGCTTCGCGCGCCCTCCATGTCCATATAAAAGCTGGGCAGGTCGATGACTCCGATTCGCAACGGAGTTCCATTTGCCTTGGTGCCTTCTTCGATGACCTCGGCCCGGGCCTCGCTGTCCTTCAATTCGATCCTGGCGCGCGTGATGCTGTGGATCTTCATTTCGTTGCTGTCCACCGGAAGGACCCCCAGCTGGACCACCGTGCCCGCTTTGCCGCGAATCATGTCGACCACGTCGTTCAGTTTCATGTCGACGACGTCCACCATTTCGCCTTTGTCGTTGCCGACGCTGACGATTCGATCCTTGGGCTTCAACTTGCCCTGCTTGTCTGCCGCACCGCCGGGAATGATTTTCGACACGACCGTGTATCCGTCCTCCATCTGCAGCGCGGCCCCGATCCCCTCAAGGTTCAGACGCATCAGAATACGGAAGTTCTCGACGGTCTTAGGCGACATATATGACGTGTGCGGGTCGTAGCTGGTCAAGATCGACGTGATGAACATCTCCAGCAATTCGTCGGCGTCGGTTTGATGCATCCGCTTGGCAAAGTTCAGATAGCGGCGGCGCAGTTTCTCGCGGGCCGCTTCGCCTTCGGTCTTGTCGCTCTTGAGAACCAGCAGATCGTACGTGATGCGGCGCCCCCAGCGCTGCTGGATTTCCCGATCGTCGGCGGCGTAATCGATCGCCTTCGGATCAGTGACCAGCATTTCCTGAGTCTGGAAATCAAAGTCACCGGCCAGCAGTTCATTGATCAGCTTGACGCGCGCGTCCACACGTGTCAGGAAACGCTCGAAAACCGTGTACGCAAAGCTGATGTCCTTGTCCATCAGCATGTCGTCCAGTTCGTGCTTGCGTTTCATGAATTCGTCGGCGTCCGACTTCTGGAAATACATCTTCATCGGATCGAGCGACGATAAGAAGGCGTTCAGTCCCCGCTCGGAGATCTCGTCGTCCAAGGGATGCTTCGACAGGTGCTCGCGGCGGATCAATGACGTAATCGTGCTGACGACGTAACGGTCATTGGGCCGAGGTTTGACGAGGTCGGCGGCCAACACGGACCATACCGCCAGCACGAAAGCTAAACCTAAAGCCGAGCCGAGGACGGCATTCCACCGAAACGAATGGAGAGAAAAATGCTTCAACATCAGATCAAAAACCCCTAGGAGATGCGGGAGCGACGGTACGCGGGCCCTAAGCCATGAAACTCGAATGGCTTAGCAATGGTAGACATAATCCCCGACGGGGGCAAGAGCGACAAGCTAAGCGACAAGCTAGCCGTGATGCCGTTCCTTGTCCTTGAACATCGCGCTGATCGATTGGTTCTGGTGAATTCGCTTGATCGCCTCCGCCAACAGCGATGCGATGGGCAAAACCTTGATCTTGTCGCAGAGGTTCGCTGGCGACATGGGGATGCTGTCGGTGACCACGACGGCCGAGATGGGCGAGTTCATTATCTTTTTGATCGCATCGCCGCAGAAGATCCCGTGTGAGGCGGCGACGTAAATCTCTCGAGCCCCCGCCTCTCGGACCAGTCGTGCCGCCCCGCAGACCGAACCGGCCGTGCTGATCAGGTCGTCAAAGATCAGTGCTACACGGCCTTGGATCGGCCCGCCGATAATGTTCTCCTGCTTCGTTTCCGTGGCGCTCGAGCGTCGTTTGTCGATGATTGCCAGCGTGCCGCCTAGTTCTTTCGAATGGTGAATCGCCCTTTTTATGCTGCCCTCGTCGGGGCTGATAACGACAATGTCCTCTCCAGACAGCCCCAATTCGACGAAAAACTCGTTCAGCACCGGGGAGGCGTTTAGGTGATCAACAGGGACATCAAAGAAGCCCTGAATCTGGGCCGCGTGAAGATCCATTGCCAGCACGCGATCAGCGCCCGACCGACCGATCAAGTTGGCCACTAGTTTGGCCGTAATTGGCACCCGGCCCTCGTCTTTCCGGTCCTGCCGAGCATATCCAAAATATGGTATTACCGCCGTCACTCGCGCGGCGCTGGCTCGTTTGCAGCTGTCGATCATGATCAACAGCTCCATCAGATTGTCATTGACGGGCTGGCAAGTCGGCTGGATCAGAAAGACATCTCGGCCGCGAACGTCTTCTTCGATCTTGCAGGCAGTTTCTGTATCTGGGAAGCTCTGGAGCGTAATCCGTCCCAAAGGGATATTCAGATGCCTACAGATTCCTTCCGATAACGGAAGATTGGCCCGTCCGCTAAAGATCTTCAGTTCGCGCATGAATACCCCAGTTTCAGGATTGATCGCCCGAGTAATTTATTTTAACTAGCGGAGGCGGGCGTGCGTTCAAATGCCAACTGGCTGGGACGACAAACGGCCGATTCCACCCGTTCACCGCCACAATCTTGGCAGGAAAGGTGCCGCCTTGCCAGAGGTAGCACCGGATTTTCTGCGCGAGGGACACTGGACAGCAAACCTGAATCTTGTGTATCTTACTACACTTGCGATATTGGCGACGATTCGCTCTAATTGGCGGTTGTTTTTGCTTTCTACCGACCAAGCTTGGAGGTTGTTTTGATGAGGAGAACTAATGGTTAAGTTGATGGTTCGGGACAAGGAATCCATTCAGGAGGCAGTGCGCCGTTTTCGCAAATTGGTAGAGCGAAGCGGCATCAAGAAAGAAATGCGACGTCGAGAATATTACGAGAAGCCCAGCGAAATCAAGCGTCGCGCGCGATTGCGGGCCGAGCGACGTTCCCGCCGAACCCGTTTGATGCCGGGCGTTTGAGCTGTTCAAAATCCGCTCTGGACGCCGCTGGCCAGTTACGACGATACTAACGGGGCCCGCTCGTTTGCGGTCCTGTTCTGTCCCGGTGTCCCGCGGTCAGGCGTCGTCACGGTCATGGAAACGTCGCTCCATCGGCAGCTGAAAGAAATCTACGCCGATGGTGAAGCGCAGCTGGAAGCGCCGCTGCAAAAATTTCGAATCGATGTCGTTTGCGGCGACGAGTTGGTCGAAATTCAGCACGGCTCGCTGGCTGCTATTCGGGACAAGGTCGGCCAGTTGCTGCCGACACATCGTGTGCGGGTGGTCAAGCCGATTATCCGTTGCAAATGGATTGTTCGGCAGGACGCCCGCGGCGGGCGTGTCTTGAGCCGGCGCCGCAGCCCGAAGCAAGGCGGTGTGCTGGACCTGTTCCACGAACTGGTCTACTTCACGCGGGTGTTTCCTCACGCCAATTTATCGCTGGAAGTGCCGTTGGTGGAAATCGAGGAATGGCGATATCCGGGGCACGGACGGCGCCGCCGCTGGCGAGTGAACGATCACGAAATCCAGGATCAGAAACTGTTGCGCGTGCATCGCGTACACCGCTTCCGCTCGGGAAATGACCTAATCCGCCTGCTCCCCAAGACTTTGCCGTCGCCATTTCACACCGGCCATTTAGCCCAGCAGTGCGGCGTGCCCCGCTGGGTCGCTCAGCGGATCGCGTACTGTCTGCGAAAGATGAAACTGGTATGCGAGGCCGGCAAGGCGGGCAATACTCGGCTGTACCAGTTGCCGCCGCCACACGGGCGGCGAACAGCAGCATAGGGGGCGAACCCGCGAAAGGCGGCATGGACTGAACGCTTCAGCGTGCCCGGGCGAGCGTTGCCCTCCATGAGTCTATCCAGGACACTCGCTGGAAGCGTGACCTCCAGCGGGGGCACAGCGGGGCACGAGGATCGCGCAGCGCCCAACCGCTGCTGAAAAAGCCGGATTTGGTGCCGAACGCCGCTATTGTTTGGCGGGTTTGCTCGCCGCATCGGTGTTGCGGCGGCGTTCCCGCAGTCGCACGGCTTTGCCGACGCGGTCTCGCAGAAAGTACAGCTTCGCGCGGCGGACGACGCCCGACCGTTTGACTTCGACCTTGTCGATCCGCGGCGAATGCAGCGGGAACTTTCGCTCGACGCCTTCGCCGGCCACGATTCGCCGAACGGTGAACATTTGGCCCGCACCAGTCCCGTTGCGGGCGATCACCGTGCCGCTAAAGATCTGGATGCGTTCCTTGTTGCCTTCCAGAATCTTGGTATGCACGTCGACCGTATCCCCGATCTCAAATTGCGGGACTTCCTGTTTCACATACGGTTGCTCGACCAACTTGATCACTTCCTGGCTCATGACCGGTCCTTTCTCAGGGCTGTTCGTCAGCGGAAGACGCCTGTTCATCCAACAGGTCCGACCGCCTGGTTCTTGTTTTCTGGTAACTTTGTTCCCGCCGCCATTGGGCGATCTCGTCGTGGTGCCCCGTCAGCAGCACGTCGGGAACCTGGTGGCCGCGATACTCCCGCGGCCGCGTGTATTGCGCAGATTCCAGCCAGCGATTACCTCGCGAAAAGGAATCATTAACATTGCTATCCTGATGTCCAAGCACTTCCGGGATTAAGCGCACAACGGCATCGATAATTACCATCGCCGCCACTTCCCCCCCGTTGAGCACAAAGTCACCAACGGAAATCTCGTCGGGGTGAAGGATGTCGATCACCCGTTGATCGAATCCCTCGTACCGCCCGCACAGCAGAACCAACCGCGGCTGGGCTGCTAACTCTTCAACAATCGTTTGCGTCAGCCGCCGCCCCTGCGGGCTCAGCAAGATGACTCGCCCCGGCCGCTCGCCCAGCGATTGGACGGCCTCGACGCCTTCGACCACAGGCTGGACTCGCAACACCATTCCAGGGCCGCCTCCAAAAGGGCGGTCATCGACTTTGTGGTGCTTGTCGCCCGCCCAGCAACGGAGATCGTGGACGCATACCTCCACCAGTCCGCGCTGGATCGCCTTGTGGAGCAAACTTTGACCCAAGTAACCCGGAAACATAGCCGGGAACAGGGTCAAGACGTCGAAACGCATATCTCCACTGCTGCCTTTTCGGCTGGGATTTCTCGCAAGCCTACGCCACGAATTCTACGCCGCGACGAGACTTCCGTTTGTTGCTGGGACGCCATCAACCTTCAGCGACGCTTGTATCCGCCGGCGTTTCGTCTGCGGGGGCTTCGCTCACGGGGGCCTCGTCCACCACTGTTTCGGCAATCTCCGCGTCTGCCGCGGGTGCATCCGGTTCCTCGGGCACGATCTTGGGCACCACGCGCGGCGGAGGCGCCATCGGCTTGGTTGCTTTGACCCGCTCCAAAGCCGCCCTCTGCTGCTCGAGATGCGTCCCGTTCTCGCCGTATTTCTTGATCAGCACGCCGACTTTTTCCGACGCCTCGGCGCCGACACTCAGCCAATAGCTAATCCGTTCGCCGTTGAGGATTGCGCGAGCGTCGGTTTCTTTGACTTTCGGATCGTAAAAGCCGAGTTCTTCGATAACCTTGCCGTCGCGGGGGGACCGCGCGTCCATCGCACAAATGCGATAGAACGGCCGGCGTTTTCGCCCCATCTTTTTCATTCGAATTCTAACTGCCACGGACATTCACTCCTGTTGCGTAAAGAACTATCAGGATTTGTCTTTCTCCGCACGCTTCTTGCGGCGAAGTTCCTTTTCACGTTGTTTCTTAAGTTGAACCCGCTCCTTCGGCGTCAACCGTTTGCCCGTGCCCTTCTTCATTTTGGGGCCACGGCTGCCGGGATCCAACATTCCGGAGTTCTGCAATTCGCGGATCGCCGACATGCGGTCGCCGATGCCTTTGCCGGCCATCGCTTTCATCAGCGGAGACATCATCTCATATTGCCGCACCAACTGATTGACGTCCTGCGGTTCGACGCCCGCCCCGCGGGCGATGCGATTGCGGCGGCTGGGATCGATGATCTTCGGATTTCGCCGCTCGTCCCGCGTCATCGAGTCGATGATGCCGACCGTCTGACGTAGCCCGCCTTCGGTATCCTCCTGCTCGATCAGCTTGCGGATCTCGCCCATGCCAGGCATCAGGCCGATCATTTTCTGCATCAGCCCGGGTTTGGACATTTTCTCCAGCTGCGCTTTGAAGTCGTCCAGCGTGAACTCGCCGGCCCGCATCTTGGCTTCCAGCGCCGCTTGCTCGTCCGCATCGACCACCTTGCGAACTTCGCCGACCAACGCCAGCATGTCGCCCAGTCCGAGAATCCGGCCAGCCATGCCCTCCGGGCGGAACGGCTCCAAGGCGTCCATATGTTCGCCGGTGCCGATAAACTTGATCGGGACTCCCGTGACCCGCTTGACCGACAACAATGCGCCGCCGCGCGCGTCGCCGTCCAGCTTGGTCATGATGACGCCGTCCAGCTCCAACGCCTCGTTGAATGCCTTGGCGCTGTTCACGGCATCCTGGCCGGTCATGCCGTCCACGACCAAGTAAACCTGATCCGGCTGGACGCGCGTATCGATCCGCTGCAGCTGTTGCATCAACTCCTGATCGATGGCCAGCCGCCCCGCGGTGTCGAGGACCACGACCTTGATGCCTTCCTCGCGTGCCTTGCGAACCGCGTCCTGACATACCTTGACCGGGTCCTGAGCCCCTGCCTCGGAGTACACCGGGACACCCAGCTGCTGGCCGATGACGTGCAGCTGGTCGATAGCCGCCGGGCGCTGAAGATCGGCCGCCACGAGCATCGGCTTGACCTGGTTCTCCAACAACAATCGCGCCAACTTGCCGCACGTGGTTGTCTTGCCCGATCCCTGCAGGCCGCACAACATGAGGACGTTCGTGTCCTTTTTAAGGTGCAGCGATGTGTCCACGGGTCCCAGCAAACGCAGCAATTCTTCGTGGACAATTCCGACGACCTGCTGGCTGGGGTCCAGCGCCAGAAGTACCTTTTCTCCCAACGCTCGCTGGGACACCTCGCCCATGAATTCCTTGACCACCGAATAGCTGACATCGGCCTCCAGCAGGGATTGCTCGACCAGCCGCAGGCCGTCGCGCATGTTGGCCTCGCTCAGCTTGCCCTTGCCGCGCAAGCTCTTAAAGGCCGCCTTTAACCCGTCTTGGAGTGAATCAAACATGGTCGATTGTGCCTAGGAATTGTTCCCGGGGCTTTTTCTGAAAGTCAAAGACACCAGCACATCGCCGCCGGGCGCTGCGCCTCGTGTGTCGAAACTCGCAAATTATCCGAAAAACTAGCCGTTTGTAAATGGCTAAGGGGCAAACAGGACAGAAGTCTTGAGAAAAATGTGCTCAAACAGAGGGGTGCGAATTCCTATCAGGTGCTTGGCATCCCTTCCGAAGGGGGCGTTGGAGGAGTCTCGCGGGCTTGTGGATGCAACGGTGTCAACCGGCCGACCAATTCGCGCAATTTGAACCGCTGGATCTTGCCGGTCGCGGTCTTGGGCAGCGTGTCGACGTACACCACGGCCCGCGGGTACTTGTACGGAGCCGTCTGCGATTTCACGAAGTTCTGTAACTCGCGGGTCAGCTCCGGCGTGCCGGCAAACCCCTCTTTCAGCACGACGAAGGCTACCGGCTTGACCAATCCTTCCGGATCGGCGCCGCCCACCACGCCGCTTTCCATCACCGCCGGATGCTGCAGCAGGACGCCTTCGACGTCGGTCGGCCAGACGGCTTGACCGCTGACCTTGAACATGTCGTCCGTTCGTCCGGCATACCAGAAGTAGCCGTCTTCGTCGACCAGGAACTTGTCATGGGTATTGATCCAATGCCCGTGGTACGTATGCTTGGTCTCTTCGTGCTTGTTCCAGTATCCCGAAGCGATGCTGTCGCCCTTGATGTACAGCATCCCCACGTGCCGCGGCGGCACCTCCTGGCCGTGGTCATCGACGATTTTGGCTTCGTACCCCGGCACGACCTGTCCCGTGCTGCCTGCCACGACGCGGCCCGGCCGGTTGGAAATGAAAATGTGCAAGATTTCCGTGGAACCGATGCCGTCGATGATCTCGACACCGAATCGCTCGAGCCACGTCTCGTATACATGCTTGGGCAGCGGCTCGCCGGCCGAGACGCACATGCGGACGCGGCCCAGCGACGTGCGGCCCGTCTTTTCCGCGAGATGCAACAAAGCCAGATAGCTGGTGGGAACGCTGTAAAACACGGTAGGCTGGTGTTGATCGAGCGCGGCGAAGACCGCTTCCGGTGTCGGCCGGCCGGACAGCATCACGGTTGTGCCGCCCAGACGCAAAGGAAAGTACAGACCGTTGCCCAGCCCGTAGGCGAAAAACAGCTTGGCCACCGAGAACGAGACGTCGTCCTCTTTCAGCCGCAAGGTCGCTTGTGCGTACAGGTCGGCGGCGATCTGCATATCGTGATGCAGATGAATCGCGCCTTTGGGCCGGCCGGTCGTCCCGGAACTATACAGCCAAAACGCCATGTCGTCCTTGCTGGTGTCAGCCGCCTGCAACTCTGGGGACGCGTCGCCCAGCACCCGCTCCCAAGATGCCACTTCGGCAGTTGCCTGCAGCGCTGCCACCTCGGCCGCATTCGCATCGCCGGTGGGCGCCGTTGCGTCGACGGCAGGACCGCCGCACACGAATACATGCTTCAAATACCGCGCGCGAATCCCCGCCAATTGGCGCACCATTCCGGCGTCGGTCACCAGCACGCGGGCGCGGCTGTCGTTCAGAAAATACTCGTAGTCATCCGGCTTCAGGTTGGTGTTCAGAGGGACCGCGACCGCCCCGGCCTTCATGGCTCCGTAGAAGGCGAAGGCAAATTCCGGCGAATCGGGCAGGAGCATCGCGACGCGCTCTTCCATGCGAACGTCGCGCTGCAGCAGCGCGTTTCCGAAACGATTGACGTTTTCGTACAGATCGCGATAGGTGATGACGCGGTCGCCGCACAGGATGGCGGCCTTCGATTCGCGACCGGCGGCCATGTGCGCATCGACAAAGACCGATGCCGCGTTCAACCGCTCTGGAAGTTCGAGTGACAGCATGCGAGGTCCTCCGCACGAAAGTCCGGCTGGACCCCCGCGCCCGTAAGCTGAGATTTGGACGCTACTTTAGTCAAACCTTGTTAACTGTCAACGCCGGCAGTGGACGCGTGGGAAACGGCGCGATGCCTGGGATCGCGTTCGGGGCGTTGTTAATCTCCCGAGAACGTTCCGGTTTCCGTCATATCCGCCGATGCCGGCCAATCGTGGAGGGGAACCGGCGTCGCCGGTTTCCCAAAGCCGCCTGATGGCGACCCAAGCGACATCGGGTACGCAGCTGAAATTGCCTGAGGTTGGGACATTTCGGCATACATGGCTTGCGAGTGTTCCAGCAGGATTCGCCGAACCTCCAGGATCGCGCGGGGGTGCTGGTGGACGCTGATATGGTCCGCATCGACAACGATCTCCGAGTCCGCGTCGTCCAAGTGCGCGCTGTCGTAGCCGACCACGCCGTCGCCCGATTCCGTGATCTTACCCAGCAGTTTCTTCTCGGAGACCACGCCGACGATATTGTGGAACTTGACCCACGGCGGCCGCTCGGAGGCCAGCATCACCGGCAGCAGCGGTGAATCGGGCGACAGCGAGTCGATGCTCGTATTGATCGTGAACATGTCCGTATTGCGGAAAAAGTCGGGGTTGTCGCGGAGAATTTTCGTCTTGGTCTGGACGAGCATCGCGGGCAGTTTGATCACTTTGCGCCCCAGCCAGCGGGTGTAGTCATTGGCAAAGTCGCTGCCGCGATGAGGCGTTCCGATCGTGACGACGCGGCGAATGTCGGGATTGGCCCGGAAGAACAGCGTCTTGGCGATCCGCGCCCGCGTCTCGTCGTCCGCCTCAAGCTCCTCCAGCGGCCGATCCGTCATCACCCGCCAATAAGCATCGCCGCCGGGCAGGGCCTGCAATCGGGATACCAATCCGCCCATGCTGTGGCCGACCAGGACCATCTCGTTCAGAGCCGGCCACCGCCGATCCGCATCGACTGTGTCGCGAACCGTCTGAAGATCGTCTCGCATCTGGGTCGCACTGTACCAAAACGGCTGGCCTGTGGGATACAGGTATGCCCAGAACTGGTAGCGGTTGCGGATCTCCGGCAAGCTGCGGAGGTCGTTCAGCATCTCCGTCCACGTATCGGGACTGGACCACAGGCCATGCACCAGAACCACGGGAATCTTGCGCGGGTCGAACGCCTCGAGCATATACAAGCCCCGTCGTTGGCCGGCGGAACTGGGATTGATCAGTCCCCAGGTAGCCAGGCCGGCCCCGCTGAATTCACGTTTGTCCAGCAACAATCCCAGCGGCGTAGTCAGGTCGGTCTCCAGGGGAACCAGGCGGCCGGCGACAGGAACCTGGTCGTAGACCAACGGGTCGTGCAGTTCCAGGGCACAGCCGATCTGCCGCGTGCCGCTACGAACCAGGCACGGCTTTTCGACGGCCCGCAGGATCGCCGTGACGGGGAAACTCATCCCTGGCGGATAGAATCGCGAAGCCGAATCCTGACTGGACTGGCTGCGGTGGATCGCGATCAGCGGCACGCCCAGACCGTAAGTTGTATGCCGATTGACTAAGCCTTTGACTTCGTAGTCCGAGGCGAACTCAAATCGTTCGAAGTCCTCCGGCTTCCACAGCCCGCGCGTGACGACCTGTACGTCCAACCGCTGGTCCTCGGCGGCGATCGTATAGGTTTGCCCAGGACGCAGGCGCCCCTGCTTGTTCATGATCCGCAAGACTTCTTCCAGCGAGGTGTTATAGATGTCGCACGCCCGCCGGAATTGCGGATCGTAGGCGTTGCGCTGATACTCGAATTGCGGGGAAAACAGGTACAGATAGGCGTGCGCGACGGCGGCGCTGTACAGATCCAAGGCCGCGGACTCTTGGCCCAGGACCTGGGCCTTTTTGGCTTGGATATAGCTCAGTTCCGCATACGCGTGCGTCGTGTCGATCGTCGGTTCGACGGCAATCTGTTCTTCGAGTTTGCTCAAGACCGCCTTGGGATTGCGCTTTTGACTACCGGTCAGATCGTAACGTCGAAGCAGTTGCTGGGTGCGGTCCGTCGGCTTGGGCCCGCTGCGCGACAGCAAGTCCAACGGTCCGGCCAACGGGTTGTGCGGCACGCGGCGGACCGACACATAGCTGCTGGACGCACAACCGGATAGGAACGCGAGCAGGACGGCGGCGAGGCACCGCCAGGACGCACCTGCGCCGACGCTTCGCAGGAGTGTCGAACCGCACCATCGCTGAGGAAAATTCATCGTTCTCCGCCGAACGTCAGTACGCTAGCAGCGCGCGGCACGATCGCCGCCACGTCCAGGCAAAATCGCCGGGGGCGGGAACGATACCCAAATCTTCAAGTCGGGGTCAACGCCGATTCTCGCCCCGACAGGGGTGCCGAGCGAAGGATTAGGAACGGTGAACCAGTTTTTTTCTGCAAACAGACTATTCCCTCCATCCACCAGCCCAATTAAATTGGGATAGACGCAGACGCGGCGGTTGCGTCGCATCCGAGCCCTGCCTTTCATTTGCCATAGGACGCGGGCCAAAATTGTGTCGGCTGGCGTTGCAGCAGATCGCACCACTGTTTTGTAGGGGGAAAACCATGAAACGCATCACGTTACTGTTCTGTCTTGCCCTCGTCGGCACGTTCCTTCTGGCCGAGACTTCCTCGGCTCAGATCTTCAAGCGGCATTGGGAGCGGCGGAAAGCGGAGATTCGCTCCGAAGTCTATGGCCAGGTCCGCCACCAAGTCAGTTCCGAGCTGACCGCCAAGTTGGATACGGACTTGGCCGAACAGATGGATGCGGCCAAGCAAGAACTGAAAACGGCTACCGCGCAGCAGGTAGCGGAGGAAACCGAGAAACTGACCGTTCACGTCAAAGCCGAACTCGCCAAGTTACAGGAGGAAACGAAAAAACTGGTCGCGGAGGAATCGGCCAAGCTGCAACAAACGGCCGCAGCGGAGGTCAAGAAACTGAAGGAGGAGGCGGATTCCAAGATGGCTGGCGAGGCCAAACGACTGGACGAACAGGTGAAAGCCCAAGTCGCCAAACTGGAGCAGGAAAGCGCCAAGCAGATCGAGGATGCCGTCGCCAAGGCGTCCGCCCACGTGGAGAAAGTGGCCGGCGAGCTGAAAAAGGCGGTCGACGACCAATTGGCCAAGCTTCCCGAGCAGGTGTCGGCAGAAGTCGAGAAACAGGCTGGCAAGAAGGCGGAAATCGGCGCCTCGGCTACGCCTGCGGTGCCGGAACCCGCGCCGGAACAACCCGAGCAGGCCCCCAAACAAGCAATCCCCGCCGAGCCGCCCAAGGTGGTCCAGGAAGAAGAGAAGGCGGCCCCCGAGGACACAGAGGCCGAGAAAACCAACTAGCATCGTCTTCTCGGAAGAAATCGCGGATAGTCACTCACGCTGGCACGTTTGGCCGAACCAGAAACGACAGCGCATCAAACAAGTCGCCCATCTTCCCAGCCGCAGGTAGCTCGCCTGCGGCTTTTTCGATGGAGGACGTCGAATCGTGCCAAGAGGAAAACGCCGGATTCGACAGATCCCAGTTTACAGTGCTTGGTGCGATCGGATAGGATTACTTCGCGTCGGTCCTTTGGACTTCGCTTCTCACAGATGACTGGAGGTTTTCTCATGAATTTGCTCGCAATCTTGCTGTACGTTGTGGCGCTCGTCGTTGGGATCGGTTCGTTAGTCTGTTTCGTGATGGTGGTGGTCGAGATGTTCAAGCGCGACCAGACCGGCTTGGGGATTGCTTGCATCGTGCTGATTTTTTGTGGAATTGGCGGCATTATCGCCTTTGTCTACGGCTGGATCAAAGCCAACGAGTGGGGACTTCAAAAGATCATGTTGGCGTGGACGGTGTGCCTGGTGGTTGGGATCATCGTCAATGTCATGTTAGTTGGCGTGGGAGCCACGATGGTTCGTGCCGAGACGACGCAGTTTCAACAGCAGTTGGACGGCATGCAGTTGGACGATATCAACATCGAACTCGAGCAACCTTCGCCGTAATAGGATCGACGTGTGCGGCATCACCGGCGCAATTTGGACCGTCCCGCAGCTGGCTGTTGACCCGCCGTTGCTGCGGCGCATGACCGACGTCCTGCGGCATCGCGGCCCGGATGACGAGGGGTTTTACGCCAGCGATTGCCGTCTGGATGCTCCCTCCGGTACCGTGCCGGGCGTGGGGTTGGGTTTTCGTCGGCTGTCGATCATCGACGTCGCGGGCGGCCACCAGCCGATGTCGAACGAAGACGGGACCGTCTGGATCGTCTTCAACGGCGAGATCTATAACTTTGCCGACTTGCGCCGCCGCCTGGAAGGCGCGGGCCACTCGTTCTCCACCCGTAGCGACACAGAGACGATCGTCCATCTGTACGAGGACGAAGGCCCCGATTGCTTTCGGCATTTGAACGGGATGTTTGCCGTCGCCATCTGGGATGCGCGGCGGAGGCAATTGGTGTTGGGCCGCGATCGGCTGGGCAAGAAGCCGTTGGTCTATCGTCATGAACCGGGGCGACTGTGCTTTGCCAGCGAACTCAAGAGCTTGCTCGAGGTTCCCGGCACTTCGCGGGACATCGATCCCACCGCGCTGGACGAGTATTTGACGTACCAGTACGTGCCGCACCCCCGCACGATTTTTCGCAACATCCGCAAGCTGCCGCCCGGCCATTACGCCGTCTATCGCGACGATCGCTTGCAAGTGCGGCCGTATTGGGAGCCCGATTTCAACGCCGAGGTGCGGATGCCGGAGGCCGAGGCGGTCGAGCGGCTGCGCGAAACGCTCGAGTCGTCCGTCGCGTTGCGGTTGCAGAGCGAAGTGCCGCTGGGCGCGTTCCTGTCCGGCGGCGTGGATTCGTCGCTGATCGTCGCGATTGCCCAGCGCCAAACGAGCCGGCGGCTGCAGACGTTTTCCATCGGCTTTCCGATCGCCGAGTACGACGAGACCCATTACGCCCGCTTGGTCGCGGCGCACTTGGGGACCGAACATCACGAGTTTCAGGTCACGCCGGACGCCGTGCAGATTTTGCCGCAGCTGATTTGCCACTACGACGAGCCGTTTGCCGACAGTTCGGCGATTCCTACGTGGTACGTCTCGCAATTGACGCGGCGGCACGTGACGGTGGCGCTCAGCGGCGACGGCGGCGACGAGTTGTTCGCCGGTTATCCGCGTTACAAAGCCGTGGCGGTGGCCGCGGTCCTGGATCGCATGTGGCCGTTGCGGCAGATCTTTGGGGCCGGCATCTGGCAGCGGCTGCCGTCGTCGTCGCGGCAGAAATCGTCGCTGCGGCGTTTCAAGCGATTTTGCGAAGTCCTGCGCACGCCGCCACACCGCCGCTATTTGGACTGGGTGGGGATCTTCAACGAGGCCGCTCGCGGGGCCCTGTACCGCGACGAATTCCTGGCCGACCTGCCGGACTCGGATCCGGCCGCCTTCCTGCAAGCGGCATTGGGACGTGCGGGGGCTCGTGATCCGGTGACCGCGTTCTCGCTGGCGGATTTGGTTACTTACCTGCCCTGCGACCTGATGACCAAAGTCGACATCGCTTCGATGGCCCATTCTTTGGAGTGCCGGCAGCCGTTCCTCGACTATCGCCTGGTCGAATTGGCCGCCTCGTTCCCAGCCGTTTGGAAGTACCGCCGCGGCCAGGGCAAACGGATTTTGCGGCGGGCGTTTGGCGACCTCCTGCCGCGCGAGATTTGGACGCGGCCGAAAATGGGCTTCGGCGTGCCGCTGGATCATTGGTTCCGTGACGAACTGCGGCCCATGACGCACGATGTGCTGCTGAGCGACACGGCTCGCTGCTACGAGTTTTTTCGGCCCGCCGCGGTTCGGCAAATGGTGGAAGATCACGAGCGGGGGCGGTTCAATCATTGTTACCGGCTGTGGACGCTGTTGGTGTTCGAGTTGTGGATGCAGCGTTGGGGCGGCGGGACAGAGGTTTGACGCAATTATCCGTGTCCGTGTGCATCGGGTTCGCATTCTCCACGCCGAACTTGTCTCGCCCCGGGGTGGAGAGAATCCGCCTACTTGGTTGCGAACCTCCCACCGTGCTAGAATACAGCGGTCAATCAAATGCAAGGAGGTTCTTGGCACCGGTCAATTCGCCGTCATCACGTCATGATGACCCATCCTCATGGAGATCGAACGATGCAGAATACGTTGGCAGTAATTCTGGCAGGAGGTCGTGGCGAGCGGTTGGAGCCATTGACCCGCGACCGCGCAAAACCCGCCGTGCCGTTTGGCGGGGCCTACCGCATTATCGACTTTACGCTCTCCAACTGCCTGAATAGCGGTTTTCGCCATGTGTTACTGCTGACGCAATTCAAGTCGATGAGTCTGGACCGGCACATCAACATGGGTTGGCGACGTTTCATTTGCAGCGAAGTGGGCGAGTTCATCGACGTGGTGCCGCCGCAGCAGCGGATTTACTCCAACTGGTACCAAGGCACCGCCGACGCCGTGTACCAGAACATCTATACGATCGAGAAAGAGCGTCCCGAATACGTCGTGATCCTGGCGGGTGACCATATCTACCAGATGGATTACGGAACGATGATCGAGTACCACCGCAACAGCAAGGCCGACGTGACCATTGGGGCATTGCTGGCTCCCAAGAGCGAATCGACTCAGTTCGGTGTCATGCAGGTGGACGAACAGAATCGGGTGATCGGGTTCGAAGAGAAGCCGAGCGATCCGAAGACCATTCCAGGCACACCGACGCACTGCTTGGCGTCCATGGGCATCTACGTCTTTCCCGCTCGGTTGTTGTTCGAGTTGCTCTTGGAAGACGCCAACTCGCAGGAAAGCACGCATGACTTCGGCCGCAACGTGATCCCATCGATCATCCGTTCGCATCGTGTGATGGCTTTTCCTTACCGCAGCCGGACTCCTCATGAAAAAGCTTACTGGCGGGATGTCGGAACACTGGATGCGTATTACGAGGCCAACATGGATCTGGTCGCCGTCAAGCCGGAACTGAACATGTATGACGACCAGTGGCCGATTCGAACCTACGAGCGGGTCCTGCCGCCGCCCAAGTTCGTATTCAGCGGCAAGGACGATCCCCAGCGGAAAGGCTACGCCTTGGACAGCATCGTCTGTTCGGGATGCATCGTGTCGGGAGGCAAAGTCGTGGGCAGCGTCTTGGGCCCGCGCGTTCGCATCAACAGCTTTGCTCGCGTCGAGGAGTCCATTTTGTTCGACGACGTGTTCGTGGGGCGGCGCGCGAAGGTACGGCGGGCCATCATCGAAAAGGGCGTGTGCATTCCCGAAGGCAAGACGATCGGCTACGATTTGGCAAAAGAGCGGCAGCGCGGCTTTACCGTGACGCCGGGCGGCGTCGTGGTGATCCCGCGATTGGACAATCTGGCCGAGATCTTTGAACGCACCGACTGAACCTCCGGGTCCCCTTTGACTTTTGAATCAAAATACGCATAATGTGGGCTTGGGTTCTGGGATTCCTGCGTTCGCTGCCACTTGCCGGGCACCTCGAATTTGCACCTCCCAGTTGGTTCGATCACGTATTTCATTTGTACTGTGGAGGTTCGCCCTGATGAACATTTACGTTGGCAATCTATCTTACAACGCGACCGAAGATGATATCCGCACCGCATTTGCACAATTCGGTCAAGTGTCATCGGTGAGCATCATCACGGATCGGGAGACCGGCCGTTCGAAAGGATTCGGCTTTGTGGAAATGCCCAACGACAACGAGGGCAAGACCGCCATCGAAAGCCTGAATCTCCAGCGGATCGCCGGCCGCGCGGTGACCGTCAACGAAGCTCGCCCTCGCGAAGAGCGGAGCGGCGGCGGCGGTGGACGCGGGAGCCGGCGCTATTGAACCGGCGCTGCTGAACCGCGCCGCTGAACCGGCAAGACAATCCGCACTCAGCCCACAACCGCCAGCTGGTCGATGTAGCACGACTCGAAACCCGGAATCAGGTTCAGTTCGACCGTCTCCAGCTTGGCGCTGATCTTCTTCATCTCGTCCAGCACGCCGCTGTCCAACAGTGCCAGGTATGCCCCGGCCAGCGACGTATTGCCGACGAGACTGATTTGCTCCGGCCGGAAGCCGGGCAGCAGACCGCAGCGAATCACGTTTTCGACGTCCATGTGGAAACCGAAACCGCCCGCGAGGTGCAGCGTGGTGACCTCGGACGGTGTCAAGCCCGCGCGGTCCAGCAGGCAGACGATTCCCGCGGCGATCGCAGCCTTGGCCTGCAGCAGGCGGGCCACGTCGGACTCCGAAATGTAAATCGGCTGGCCGTCGGCGCCGTCGGCGATCGCGAATTCTCGCCCGTGCTTGCCCGGCCGCACGCGCGCGTGGTGATCGGCCTCCGGCGCGAATCGCCCGTTGTGCCGAAGCAGGCCCGTCCGCCGAGCCTGGGCGACGAAATCGACGTAAGCGGTTCCGCAAACCCCGACGGGCGGCACGCCCCCGATCACTTCGATCGTGGGTTCGCACGAGTCTTGAGCCAGCCGAATGTGACTGATCGCTCCGCGTCCGGCCCGCATTCCGCAACTGAGTCCCGAGCCCTCGAACGCCGGCCCGGCGGCCGTCGCACAGCCCCAGAACCGGTCGCCGTGTTTGAGTACGATTTCGCCATTGGTGCCCACGTCTACCAGCAAGCTGGTGGCTTCCCCGTAGACCATGCCACTGGAAAACACCCCGGCGATCACATCCGCTCCAACGTAGGCGGCGGCGCCGGGCAGCAGGTGAACAGCGGGGGCACGGCGAACGGCAATCCGCAGCGGCAAGTCGCTGGTCCGCAACACGCGATGCTCCAGGAACTGGGGCGTGAACGGCGCCGTCCCCATGGAACTCGGGTCGATGCCGGCGAACAAGTGCAGCATCGTCGTGTTGCCGGCCACGACGAGCGCTCGAAGCTGTTCGCCCGTCACGCCGGTCTCCCGCAACAGCTGGTCGATCAACGGACGGAGCGTCCGCCCGACCACGGCATACTGCAATCGCCCGATCATTTTCGGATGCGTGATGCACAGCTGGGTCCGCGTCAGTACATTGTCGCCCAGGCGCACTTGGGCGTTCAAGGCGGACGCCGTGTTCACGATTTCGCCCGTCGTCAAGTCGACCAGCACGGCGACCACGGTCGTCGTGCCGACGTCCACAGCGACCCCGAATGCGACGGATGCATCCGCCGCCTCAGCCGGTCGAACCAGCCAGACATTGCCCGCTTGCTCCAGCACCACCGATGGCGCGGGCCAAGGTCCATCCGCTTGATCCAGTTCCGGCGTGGGACGCACCGGCAGGTCATCATCGCGCTGGCGCGCCACGGCGGCACACACCGCTTCGGCCACTGGTCTGGCGTCCGTCCAGGTGTCGCGCGGCAGATCGCTCCGCTGCCACAGCGGATCGTGGGCCCGGGAAACATTGATCCGGAAGGACGTTACGACTTGCGGTTCGTGAGCCAGCAAGGAGCGGCCCGGCACGCGGATTTCGACCGCCCCCTCGGGAGGCAAGCGACACTGGCAGGCACGCACGGTGTGCGGCTCGCCGGTCTCCGGCAAGGCCCTGCCCGTCGCCGCGTCGATCAGCCGGCCGGACAGTAGATCGACCAGGCAACCGTCGCACAAGCCTCGCTGTCCGCAGCGCGTGTTCAGGGACACGCCGGCTTGCCGCAACAGGGCGGACAGGACCAGCTGCGTGCGCCGGCCATCGGCGGTGACTGTGCGGGTTTCATCGGCTAGACGGATTGTCAGCGTCGTGCCCGGGACCATCGGGAGGTTCTTGTTCATGTATTGTTGATTACTGGATCGACGTATTGTAAACTGCGGCTTCGGAATTGATACCCCGTGGACCGTGCGCGACGGCAGCAACCACGACGTGAGCCGCGACTGCCGGCGGCGGAAGTATTGGGGGCGACGATGTGGGCCTCTTGCGAAAAGGTTGGTTTCTATGCCTGATCTCCAAAAGCTAAGCGAAGCGATCAAGTCCGGCAATCGAGAGGAAGCGGTCGCGATGACCAGCGAAGCGATCGAAGCCAAGGTCGCGCCTCAGGAAATTCTGGACGCCATGGTCATAGCCATGGACGAAGTTGGACGCAAGTTCCAATGCAACGAGATTTTCGTTCCGGAAATGCTGATCGCAGCCCGGGCCATGAAAGAAGCGATGGCTCGCTTGGAGCCGCTGTTGGTCGAAGCGGGAATCAAGCCCGTGGCGAAAGCCGTCATCGGGACGGTGGCCGGGGACTTGCACGACATCGGCAAGAATCTGGTGGCCATGATGTGGAAGGGGGCCAATTTCGAGGTGGTCGACCTGGGGACCAATGTCGCGCCGCAAAAGTTCGTGGATGCCGTCAAACAGCATAACGCGGACTTGGTGGGGCTCTCGGCCCTGCTGACGACCACGATGCCGGCCATCAAGACCACGGTCGAGGCGTTGAAGTCGGCGGGAGTTAGTGTGACCAAGATCGTGATCGGGGGGGCCCCGGTGACGCAAGCTTACGCTGATCAAGTCGGCGCCGACGGCTATGCCCCGGATGCGGCCAGCGCCGTCGATGTCGCCCGCAAGCTGTTGGGCGTGGCGGCCTAGGCTCGGGACAAGTTCGTTTCCTATTGCAGAATACGGGGATCAGATTTCCATGAATACCATCGGTGTGGGGATTGTCGGTTGCGGTTTTGTCGGCCGTGGAGCACACGTGCCTGCGTTCAGCTCGATCGAAGGCGCCCAGTTAGTGGCGGTCGCCGACCCGGATGCCAAGCGTCTGGGCAAAGTGCAGAAAAAGTATCCGCTCAAGGCGGCGTATCAAGATTATGCCGAGCTGGTCAAGGACCCCGACATCCACGCGGTCGTCGTATCCGCGCCCACACCGATGCATGCCAAAGTCTCGCTGGCGGCCATCGAAGCCGGCAAGCACGTGCTGTGCGAAATGCCGCTGGCGGCAAACCTGGATGAAGCCGACCGGCTGATCGATGCCGCTCAGAAAGCCGGCGTCGTCTTGATGCCCAGCTTGAATTTTCGCTTCACGCCGAACTATGTGAAAGCCAAAGCGATGATCGAGCAAGGCGTGGTCGGAACCCCGGCTTGCGCGATTTATCGCGAATTCATTTCCGCCAAAGATTTGGCCGACCAGTGGCCGCCAAGTTCCTGGATGTGGAAGCTGCAGGAAAGCGGCGGGCCGCTGTACACGCTGTGCGTCTGGTCCATCGACTTGCTCCGCTGGCTGTTCCAAACGGAAATCGTGGACGTCCACTCGGCGGTTAAATACAGCAAGCTGGACCAATTCGGCGGCACGCTGGGCTATGACGCCTCGGCGACCGTCCGCCTGGCCAACGGCATGGTCGGCAGCCTGCAATACAGCGGCAACGTCACGCGATCTTCGTCCACGTCCCGTCTGGAGGTTGTCGGCGACTCGAACCATCTGATCGACGCCACCTGGAACGATACGCTGACCGTGTTCGGCGACGAGCCGGCCAAGAGCGAGTGGAAAGTCGGCGAACCGGGAGCGCGGATGTGGGGCCACCAACAGATGGATGAGTACTTCGTGCGCTGCTTGCAGCAGGGCCAAGCCCCGTCGATCACCCCGCAAGACGGCCGTCGCGCCATGGAGATCGGCTTGCAGATCGTGCAAGCCGTCGAGTAGGCTATTTCTCGTCCTTCACCTCGGGCTTGCCCGGCGGCGCCACGCCGGTCGTCGCGGGCGAGTCCTTGTACATCATCCGCACCCCATCGTCCGACAGGAGTTTGCCGGTCGCCTTGTCCCAGATTCTCGTGCGGACCTTTAAGCGGTGCTGTTCCGCATGGCAATCGGTGCACGTCTTGTCGGTCTTCTTCGCTGCTACGAACAGCTCGTCGTGATTGCCGCTGGCCGCCAGCTCGTCCTTGTCGTGGCACTTCGCCATACAGGTCGCGTTGATCTTCGCGCGAGGAAACATGATCTCCGGCGGAATCAGACCGTCCTCGTCGCCGCTGTGGCGTTCCGACATGCCGTGGCACGTTTCACACCCGACGCCGACTGGCTGATGCTTCTTGCTCAACTCTTCCCGCTCATAATTGGCATGGCAGACGTAGCAGTACGAGTTGTCGGCCGGTTCAGGCGGCTCGGCGTCCGGTTTCTCCACGGATGGGATCGCCGGCGACGCCGCGCCGGCCGGGGGATCGGCGGAAACGTCCGCCAGTCCCACCCACAGGAATACGCATCCGCACGTGCTGGCGGCAAGGACCAGCCAACACGTTCGCTCTCCCCATTTATAACCCTCCATTTATAACCCACCTCTGCTGCATGACCATGTTTTTCCCATGGGATGGTGCCCAGCGCAAGAGCCCCGCTTCACACGTACTCCCACTGCTTGAGCCACTGGTAATCCGGCGGCAGGTTCGCCCACATCTGTGCGCCCATCCGCCGCAGTTCGGCCCGCTCCTCGACGTCCAACTCGCGATGCTCCCGAACGGCTTGAACGACGTTGTCCACGTGGTGCGCGCTGATCAGGCCCGGAATTGGCGCGGTTATCGCCGGGTTGCCCAGAATGTAGCGGATTGCCATCCGAGCACGGCGGTCGTCCTCCTCGACGTGCGGCCCGTTCGGCGAGCCGTCGCCGTGAAAGATCGAGTTGCTGGCGAACGGCTTGATGCCCAACAGGCCCACATCGTGCTTGATGAGCGACTCGAACAGGCTGTCCTGTGGCAGGACCTTTGAATCGGCCGTATAGGGCATACACACCATCTGAATTACGTCCGGATATGTTTCGATCAGCATTCTGGCCCACTTGCGGTCGTGCGTGGAACAGCCGGTAAAGCGGCACAAGCCCTTCTGCCGGGCGATCTCCAGGGCTTCGATCATCGCCTCGACCTCCGCCGAACTGTGCGAACCGCCTCGTTCGTACGCCATCAGCCGCCAGACGTCGGCGTATTCCAGATTGCAGCGTTTCAGCCCGGCCTCAAACAGCTCGACCAACCGCTTGGCCGTGCGGTTCTCCGGCACCCGCAGCTCGCTGGCCGGATGGGAATAGGCCAGGAAGAATTTATCGCGACGGTCTCCCAACACCTGGCAATAAGTCTCCGGCTCCGCGTCGCCCGCGAAGTCGATACAGTTGATCCCGACTTCGATGCAGCGGCTGATCACTTCGTCGCGGTTTTTCCGCAGGGCTTGCATGTCCGCCGAGTTGCCCGAGCCGCGATAGGGATCCATGGTCCCCTGGAGCTGGATCACTTTATCGACCCGCTTCCAGTGCCCTCCCAGACATACCGCGGAGACCCACAACCCGGTCTTCCCCAGTCGGCGGTATTCCATGTTGTGCTGGTAATTGCGAGTCCCCTTGACCTCCGCAGGAACGTCCGTCGATCCGGCTGCCACAATCCGTCGCGGCGTGATGGCCACCGAAGCACCCGCCGCCACGCCCGCCGCGATAACCGCCGTGTCGCGAACGAAAATCCGCCGCGTGACTAATCGCCTACTCATGTCGAGCCTCCCGGGAAACATCGCCAGTGTGAGGTGTACGTTCGGTGATCTGCAAAACGTGTACAGCTGTTGATAATCGCTTGCGGGCGGTGCGTCAAGCTGAGCTTCGACTTGAACCTTCGAAGTTGCGCATTCGGCGGTCCGGTCGTGTTTGGCCGAAGGCCTGCTCCCATCGTAGCCTGGGGCAACGCCCTAGGGATACGGTGTCGTCCGGCCTATTTGGCCGAAGGCCATACTCACCTTGCCCTACGCAGCACGGTGAATATGGCCTTCGGCCAAACAACGGATGCTTGCCCGTGTTCCTAGGGCGTTGCCCCAGGCTACGGTGAATGTGGCCTTCGGCCAGAATTCCGGTCCCAAAATGCGCAACTTCGACGACTTGAACTTAGGGGGTCGGGCGTTCCAAATTCAATTTTGACCGGCCACGGCTCGGCTGGGTGGTTGGACTCTCTATCGGCCAAAATTGAATTTTGAACGCCCGACCCCAAATCGCGCACGGCCGCGCCACACATGTCGATGGTGTCTAGGACATCACGTTCTGCGTGGCACGGACTACTTGTTGGCCGTGTCCGCCGCGTCAACACGGCCGACAAGTTGCGCCATGCCACACCGGAACGCGCCTCGGGGAGTTTCCCGACCACGCATCCGGCGGTATCGTGGTATCGAATGTCAGCCGAAGAATGTCGGCCACGATGGTCGATCAGCGAGTCTTACACAGTCCCCCCACTGCCACCGAAACGAGGACGCCGATGACAACCGCTCGAAATTTCTTAACATGGACCGTGCTCGCCATAACCCTGGGCGCCTGCACCGAAATGTCAGCCGTGGCGGACGATCGGCCGAATATCTTGTGGCTGACCAGCGAAGACAACGGCATTTCGTGGGTCAGTTGCTACGGCGGAACGAACTGCAAGACGCCGGCGATCGATCAGTTGGCCGCCGAGGGCTTTCGCTACACGCACTGCTTCGACAACGCCGCAGTCTGCGCGCCGACGCGATCGACGTGGATCACCGGCATGTACGCGATCTCCAACGGCACGCAGCCCATGCGCAGCCGGAACAAGATCCCGCACGACAGGATTCCCTACTATCCCGACCTCTTGCGCGAGGCGGGCTACCATACGTCGAATTCTCTCAAGACCGACTACAACATCGGTGGTCGCCCCGATCACGACTGCTGGGACGTCATGGATCGACGGGTTCCCTACGGCTGGCGCGAGCGCCGGCCGGGGCAGCCGTTTTTCGCGGTCGTGAACACGACGAGCAGCCACGAGAGCCGGGCGCATGGGGACGCCCAAAACACACGGAACGACCCCGCCAAGATACAGCTTGCGTCGTATCACCCGGACCTGCCCGCCATCCGCAGGAGCTATGCCAAGTACGCCGACGCCGTCGAAAACATGGATCACGACGTCCGTACGACGCTGGACGCCCTGAAGGCGGACGGCCTGTACGAAGACACCGTCATCATCTACAACTCGGATCATGGCGGCGTCATGCCGCGGAGCAAGCGGTTCCTCTATTCCAGCGGCGTGCATTGCCCGCTGATCGTCCGCATCCCCGAGAAATACAAGCATCTGTGGCCCACCGAGAAACCCGGTACGACGATCGACCGCCTCGTCAGCTTTGTCGATATGCCGAAGACCTGGTTGAGCCTTGCCGGCGCGCGGATTCCCGACACGCTGCAAGGCACGATCTTCCTGGGCAAGGGAACCGAACCGGAGCCGAAGTACCACCTGAGCTTCCGCGAACGGGCGGACGACCGCTGCGACTCGGTCCGCATGATCCGCGACACGCGATACGCCTATCACAAGAATTACATTCCGTACGCGCCGGCCGGGCAATACCTGGCCTACCTCTGGCAGATTGCGGCGGCGCCGGCTTGGGAACAGTATCACAAACAAGGCAAGACGGACGCGATCACCGGGCGGTTCTTCGAGCCGCGCGTCTCCGAAGAGTTCTATGATACCGTCGAGGATTTCGACAACGTCCACAACTTGATCGACGCCCCCGAGCACCAAGCCAGAATCGGGGACATGCGCAAGGCCATGCGACGCATGCAGCTGGAACTGTACGACTCGGGACTCATGCCGGAGTCGATGCGCGTGCGGCTCGCGGCGAAGCACGGCGTCACGATCTACGAGCTGGTCCGCGATCCGAGACTTTATCCGCTGGAGACGTACCTCGACGCGGCCGACTTGGCCTTGGCTCGCGATCGGAAGAATCTGCCGGCGTTCATCAAAGGGATGTCCGATGCGGATCCCTGCCTTCGCTTTTGGTCGGTGGTCGGGCTGCACCTGTTGGACGAGAACGCCGCTGGCGCAGCCCAGGCACTCACGTCTGCGCTCGACGACGAGGCGGACGAAGTGAAGATGATGGCGGCCTGGACGGTCGTCAAGATCGGCCGTCGTGAGGAAGGACTCGCGACGCTCCGCGACATGCTGTTCAACGGAACGTCGATCGAGAATGAACTCCACAATGTGCTGGATTGGATGGACGACGACGCCGTTTCGCTGGTCGAGGAATATCTCCGGGCCCATCCGGAAAAGGCGAAGGGTATTCTGGGCAAGATCGCGCAGGATTACAGGATCGAGGCCGCCAAGTGAACAGACGGCGACCGGACGACGCCGTCCGGATCGGACCGGCATGGCGTCCCGAACCGTGTCTTTCAACACCGTCTGGAGGCGGTTACGACGGGCAATTCGTTCGGAGGGGAGTCACGCAGTCATGAAAGCCAACCTTGAATTCTTGATCGCCGTCTGCATGTTGCTGGGCCACGCGTCGGAGGTCCGCGCGGCTTCGATCGGAATTTCGGCCCACGACCTGAAGCTGGTGCGAGGCACGAATCGGGTCTGGAGACACAGCGAGGGGTGGTTGGTCAGGATGGTTGAACCGGGCGAAGTTCAGGAGGGCACGTTCGCGCTGCCTCAGAACCTCGAGTCCGGCTCGTACCGTCTGTTCGTCAAGGCCAGAAATGGAGGAGCCGGATTGCGGATCGACTGTGGCGGCGGCAGCGCTGGGGAACTCGACCTGCAAGACCGCGATCGGAACTGGCTGTGGAGCGAAGCCATCCCGCTGGAGATGAAAGGTCCGGCCGAGACCGTCACGTTCACGCTGACCAACAAGAACCCGGCCGATGCCGTCAATTTCATCATTCAAGCTCTTTACTTCACCGATCGGAAAGACGTGACGGTCGACGCCGCGAACTGCGTCATCGAACCGGCCGACACCGTACCGCCAACGGACGACTCGCCGGCCGTGCACGGCAACCTGATCCCCAACAGCAGTTTCGAGGTGGGGCTCGGTCGCGGCTGGCTCTTCTCGACGCCCCGTGAACAGCGAGACTACAGCATCGCAGCCTTGTGGGATGAGACCGGGGGGTACCATGGCCGGGCCAGCGTGAGGATGCCGGCGGGGTCGAGCTTGACCTCGCGCGTGTTCCGCGTGAGACCCTGGAGGAAGCACTCGTTTTCCGTCTGGGCGCACGCTGACGCGCCGGGAACGCAACTGATCCTGGAGGTGGTCAACGTGCATCAGGACTACCGCAGCCTGGGGCCTGTTACCAGGCTGAGCAAGACCTTCTCGCTGGAGAACCGCTGGCAGCGGCTGGTGCTGGGCGAGCGACTGTCGGGATTTCCCAGCGCGGAGTATCAGCTCGGGCTCCGCTGCATGGATCAGCCCGTCCGGATCGACGCGATTCAGCTTGAGGAAGGCGATGCGTCGGACTACGCCGCGCCGGCGTCTGTGGAAATCGGGTTGGTGGGTGACAAGCCGGCGAACGTCTTCTTCGAGGACGAGCCGATCCGGATGAGGCTTCTGGCATGTAACGGTGCCGCGCAGAGGGTATGTGCCAACGTCCGCTTCGAGGTTTACGACTACCTGAACCGAAAAGTGAAAGACGGTGGCGTCGAGGTCGCGGCGCCGGCGGACGCTCGCTGGGAGGGAAGCCTCGATCTGGCTTGCGGAAAACGAGGCGTCTTCCGACTGGTGATTTGGGTCGAGGGAAGCAACGGCAGCGACGAGGAGGTCGTGTACGCGGTGGTTGCCCGGCCGCAGCGCGAAGGGTCCGACCCGTCGTCCCTGATCGGCATCCACGCCCAGGCATCCGACTTCCAACACGACGTGCTGAACCGGCTGGGCGTCAAGTGGACGCGGATCATGAGCCCCGATCACTGGTTCCGCTGGCACGTGATCGAGCCCGAACGAGGCGCGTTCGTGTGGCACGACGCGGCGGCCGAAAAGACGATCCGACACGGTCTGCAAATCCTGGGAACGATCGGCACGAATGAGTGGCCCAAGTGGGCTCACGACGGCGGCGCCCCCGATCTGCGGGCTTGGGAGGAGAGCGTCGGAAGAATCGTCGATCATTACAAGCCGTGGGTGAAAACCTGGGAGATCTGGAACGAGCCGATTCACCACTTCAAGGCCGACTTTTACGCCCAGATGCTGACGCACGCCGCGCGGGCGATCCGCCGGGCCGACCCGGAAGCCAAGATCGTCGGCATGGGCGGCTCGTATGACTGCGACTGGTGCCTCGACGTGATTCGGCATCTCGACAACCGGCCGCAGGATTTCATGGATTACCTCTCCACACACGTCTACTGCGAGAAGGCCGATCCTCTGAATCCGCTGCAGGAAGCCGCCGAGCAGAACTTCGCGAGCAAGATTCTCGTTCCGTATTCGCTGGAGGTGTGGAACACCGAGACGGGGGCTTGGTGCATGGGCATGTACCAGGGCGCCAATTCCGGCTTTCGCGCGGCTGGCGAGCCGATCTGGCCGGAAAGGGAAGCTTGGCGATATTATCGAGGTTTCGACTACGAGGCCGCGCGCGTGGCCCGCAACTTTTTGCACTCGATCGGCAACGGCTTCGCTCGCTACTTCTACTATGACTGCCGCTTTCATGCCGGCTCTTACGGCGCCGGCTCGACGCACTGCACGCTGTTTGATGTGGGCGACACGATCCGGGCCAAGGGGATTGCCTACGCGACGCTGGCCAAGACTTTCGATCACTCCCGGGGGCTCGGCAACGTCAGCCCGGATCGCCATGCGTTCGCCTATCTCTTCGACCGGGGCGGCACGGCTGTGGCGGCCGTGTTCGCGGCCGACGACGAGAACATCACGCAACGCAGGACCATCGTTCTCGCCTTGGCTCCAGGTCAGATCAAGGCGTACGACATGATGGGCAACGAAGTCGAAATGAACGGCTCGGAAGTTGCTTTCGGCAGACAGCCGGTCTACCTGGAAGGTGAACGAGGTCTGTCTGTGGGTGCGTTGCGATCCGCGATCGAGAACAGCGTCGTTCGCGAAATCGCCGACGGCGACGCTCCCCGGATTTCGATCACCGACGCGCCGCGCGGAACGATGCTTGCGACCTCGGCGACCTCAGTCCGAATCCGCTGGATCGCCATCGACGAAACGGCGATCCCTTTCGATGCATCGACCGGAAACGCGATACAATACTCGTGCCGGCTCGTCGGGCGCGATGCCGACTGGTCGCCTTGGACAGCGCGGACTCGCGAAGATTATGACGGTCTCACGCCCGGCGAATATCGCTTCGAAGTCAAGGCCAAGGACGCGTCCGGCAATGTTTCGGAAAGCGCCGTACGGGAATTCGCACTGCAGCGTCGGTGAGGATCTTTTCGAGCGAGGCGTTAAACCATGACATCAATTTCCGCATGCCGCGTTGGAATCGTTTGGTGGGCGGCTGTTTGTGGCTTATGCCTTTCCATATTCCCCGCGATACCCGGGACACAGGCCTCGGAGAGCGATTCGCCGACCCTGGAAATGCTCCCCGCGCCGTCCGCGCCGACGACCGGGCTCCCGGCGCCGGCGACCTGGCCAGTGTTGCGCCACGAGCGGCGGTTGCGATTCCTCGCCGTCCTGCAGCAACGTGAGCACGCCGCGCCGTACCAGCGGATCGCTCGCCGCTGCAATGCGGCGCTCGAATTGAGCTTCCAGCCCAGCGAAGGGAAGCACGGGCCCGATCCGATCAACACGTTGTCGCACACCAACGACAAGTGGATCGAGGTCAGCAAGGATCCATCGGCGCAGGAGGTAGCGGATCATGCCAAGGCCCGCCTGCGGGAGAGGTTGGCGGCGAGGACCTCACTACCGTATCGCGCAGATGAATCGAGTGTCCCTGAACGAGCACAAGCGTATAATAACGACTGAGTCGCACCATCCAGAAATGCTCGAACGCGCGCTGCGGAACGAGTCCTGGAAGCATTGCGAACCTGAATTCCTGGAATTGGCGACAAATGCCTGTCTGCAGAATGCACCAACAGCGTGGTGGCATTGCCAGGCGTTCCCGAACACATCCCCTCGGAGTGACCTGCGACAGCTTATGAACGATCAAGACGACCGGCAACCCGCCGACGACGCCCGCGAACCGGAGCACGATCTCGGTTTTCCGCAGGCGGCGGCCAAAGCGCGCGCGTTGCCTCAGACGCCGGGCGTCTACTTGATGAAGGATGCGGCGGGCCGCGTCATCTACGTCGGCAAGGCCAAGAACCTCCGCTCGCGGGCCGGCAGCTATTTTTCCAAAACGGCTGCCGAGGAACTGCGGACCGCGTACTGGGTGACGGAGATCTGCGACATCGACTTCGTGGAATGCGAAAGCGAAGTCGACGCGCTGCTGATGGAGTCGCGGCTGATCAAGGACGTCCAGCCGAAGTACAACAAGGAGTTGAAAGACGACAAAACGTTTCCGTACTTGATGATTACCACGCGCGAAGATTTCCCGCGGGTCGAGGTGACGCGCGAGCCGCGGGATCGAGGCGTCAAGCTGTATGGTCCCTTTGCCTCGGCCGGCGCCTTGCGGGGCGCGATTCAGGTGCTGCAGAAGATCTTCAAGTTCCGCACCTGCAGCTTGGACATTGACGAGCAGGACGAACGCTGGAAGTGGTTTCGCCCGTGTCTGTTGGCGAGTATCCAGCAGTGCTCGGCGCCCTGCAATCTGCGGATCGGTAAAGACGAATACCGGCAGGACATCCGGCGGTTGCAAATGTTTCTGGAAGGTCACAAGAAGAAACTGCTGGCTCAATTGCGTGAGGAAATGCAGACGGCGGCGAAATCCCTCCAGTTCGAGCGGGCGGCCGTGTTGCGCGACGAGATCCACATGCTGGAAACGCTTGACGACCGCGGCGAACTGGAAACGCACGCGCAGCCCGAAGTTTTTTATGTCGATCCCAAAAAGGGCCTGGCCGGATTGCGTAAAGTGTTGAACTTGCCGCGCGAGCCTCGCACGATCGAAGGCGTCGACATCGCCCATTTGGGCGGCGGCCAGACTGTCGCCAGCCTCGTCCAGTTCATCGACGGCCTGCCGTTCAAGCCCGGATATCGGCGGTACCGCATTCGCCAGGTCGAGGGCGTCGACGACTTTCGCAGCATTCACGAAGTCGTCTCTCGGCGATTTCGGCGATTGCAGGACCAGGACGAAGTCTTCCCCGACATCCTCTTGATCGACGGCGGCAAAGGCCAACTGACAGCCGCCCTGGCCGCGTTCCGCGAACAGCAGATCGAACCGCCCACGCTGCTGTCGCTGGCCAAGCGCGAGGAAGAACTGTATTTACCAGGCGCCGAAGAACCCCTGCGGCTCAGCCGCCACGCCTTCGCCCTGCGGCTGCTGCAGTACGTCCGCGACGAAGCCCACCGCTTTGCCCAGCACTATCACCATATCCTGCGCAAAAAGTCGTCGCTGGGGGAATAGCCCTCGCTACGCCACTCGCTGGCCGAATTCGGGCGGGTAGGCAAAGCCGCTGGCGGCGTCGTTCCAGCGGCTCAGCGCGACGGCGACCAAGTGGCCGCCGAAGGCCACCGACAGCTTCAGCGCGTGCTGGAAGCGGGTGCGGCGGCCGACCAGAGGCAGGCCGTCAAAGGTCAACTCCGGATCGGGATCCGTCAGGTTCAGCGTGGGCGGAGCGAATCCATCCCGCATCGCCATCACGGTCAGCGCCAACTCGACGCCGCCGGCGGCATTGATCATGTGCCCCAACATGGACTTGAGCGAGCTGACACAGACATGATCGGCCGCCCGCCCCAACGCTCGGCGGATGCCGCGCATCTCGACCAAATCGTTCTGCTCCGTGCCCGTGCCGTGCGCGTTGATATAGCCCACGTCATCCGGACGCAATCCGGCTTTGCGCAACGTTTCCCGGATCAGAAACGTCAGCGCCTCGCTGTCCGCCTCGAGCGCCGTCACGTGGTGGGCTTCGGACAGCGACGCACAAGCTTTGATTTCCGCATAGATCTTGGCGCCCCGCCGCTGGGCATGACTTAACCGCTCGACCACCAGCATCGCAGCCCCTTCGCCTAGCACAAAGCCGTGCCGGTTCCGATCGAACGGCCGGCACGCCAGCTTCGGATCGGCGTCGTCGGCCAACACGCGCATCTGCCGGAAGCCGGCGGCGAACAGCGGATCGATCGCGTCGGCGCCGCCCGTCAACGCGATGTCGCACTGGCCGTCCCGGATCGCCCGTGCGGCGGACAGCACGCTGACCAGGCTGCTGGCACACGCCGTCGAGAAACTCAGCCGCGGCCCGTACAAGCGGAAACGATTTGCCAATTCCACACAGGCCGTATTGGGCAGGAATTGATCGCACCACGGCACGGTCGTCGGATCGTTCGTCGGAATGGCGCCGACGTGCTCGTCCACATAGCGCGTGTCACCCATGTGCGCGTTGATAAAACAGCCGAAGCGGCTTGGTTCCACGCAACCGTGCCCGACCCGAGCATCGTCCAATGCTTCGGCGGCGGCAATCTGACTCAACGGAAAGACCTTCATCCGGCCGGGGGGCAGGAAGTCGAAGTCCACCGGGGCGCCGAGAACCAGATCGGTCGGAACGCCGCGGAAGGCTCCCAGCCGCCGCACTCCGCTCCGTCCCTGCCGGACCGCGCGCCACACCGATTCGCGATCTCGTCCGACCGACGTAATGATCCCGATCCCTGTGACGACAATCCGATCCTGCGTACAAAATGCTGTTGGCACGATCGTTCCACCCTTCCTTTGCTGTTGCCCAATTCGTGCAAAGCCAAGTGTGACACTCACCCTATCCCGTCCAGATTAGCCTTTCACAAGAAATTCGCGAGCCTTTATTACGGGAACTCGCAAGTTTTTTCCACCCTGAATCACTCGGGTTCTTGGCCTTCCTGGTGATTTTGCCACATTTTCCGGTCTTTTGGAATTCTCAGAAAGTTGCCTTGGCCATGTATTGCAATCTTGAGGAAAGGCGGTACAGTAAGGTCATCGCGTGGGAAAGCGGCCCAATTGTTGAAAATTTACGACGAATCGGCGGGGAATTCGCCCGAAATTGAGAAAAACAGTGAAATTCGGACGCGGCGGCGAACAACGCAACACCATGCGTTCTTGATTCTGTCGGCAGAGCCTGCAGCGGCAAGGCGTTCCCATGGCGATGGCAAAAAGCCTAATTTTGGGCGAGTTTCGACGGGCCTTGGATGAACGCTATCGAGTTTCAATACCATCCGAAATGGCGGAGTTGCTCACGGCGGACGGCGATGAGTGTGTGTTGGCCAAGGAGCGGGCGGGGGCTCTCAGTCTGTGGAACACCGTTCAGTGGCAGGAAAAATTCGACCGCAGTGTCCATCTCGTTCAGGAGAAGATGCTCGCTGGCCGACTGGACGGCAGGGTGGAAGACGTTCAAGTGCTGGGCCGGCTGCTGTCGACTCGGCAAACGAACGTCAAGTTGGCCGGACGAAGCCGCTTGGTCTTGCCGGAAGGATTTCGCGAGTTTCTAGGTGTCGAACCGGGAGGAGAAGTGCTGGTGGTCGGAGCCGCCCTGTGCGTCGAGTTGTGGCGGCCCGATTGCTGGTTTAGTTATGTCGAAGAGCAGATGCCGGGGTTTCGGCGTTTGTTTGACAATCTATCGAGTTGAGTTCGAGAAGACGCCAATTGAATCAAACGGGGCGTAAGTGCTCAATTGGCCGACCTGCGTGTATCAATTGCCTGGATCCTCTGAAGGGGTAGCAGCAACCAGGAGATGGATGATACGCGGGACCGGCTGACTGACACTTACGCCCCGTTGATCTTTCGGCTTACCTGGAGGGTGCGTCGCTTCTCAGCCGCTTGGCCAAACGGGCGACCCGCTCACCCAGTCGCCGTCCGGAGTCGATTTCCCCTTCGCCCACTCCGGGATCCAGCGGTCCCGTCATGGCACTGGCCCCAATCTCGCCCCAAATGTCCTCGCCTTCCGCGTCCTGATACAGCGGCCCGGCAACGACCATGCGATTGTTCAACATGAACAGCAGCAGCGAAACCACGGTTTGCTCTTTGCCGCCCGTCTGGCCGCCGCCCGTGGCGAACGCGCCGCCCACCTTGTCCGTGAAATCCACTTTCCATTTCCAGTTCCAGTCGTCGATGCGCATTTTCATTTCGCCCGCCACACCGGCGAAGTAGGTGGGCGAACCAAGCACTAAACCATCGGCTGCCTGGAGGTCTTCCTTCGTGGTTTCCTGGACCCGTTGGATGCGCACCGAGACGCCCGGCACACGCTGTACGCCTTCGCCCACGGCAATTGCCATTTTTTCGGTGTTTCCGTGCCTCGAGTGATAAATGACCAGCACGCGAACCGCAGCCGCATTCGGCGGCGACTCCCCTCGGGACTCGTCGGCGGCGAAACTGTGGGAAGCCCACAAGACGATGAGCAGCAAGGCGGCCGTCGGCCCCCAGATCCAACCGGCCCAGCCCAGCGCGGCTCGACCCGCGATTCCCGTTCGCACCGGCCGGTCTGGAATCGCCGCCACATGCGGCCGATGGGGGAAAACGCGGAGCATGATGGGGGGCATGGCGAAGTCCTCCTAGATATGGCAAGAATCCCGTTCCTGTCCCTCTGGCATATTGCCGGGCAAGAAAGTATGGTACTTTATTCGAGGGCTAGCGGAAAGCCGACGGGCGCCTGATCAGGGGCCATCTGCCGCCCGAAGCGGCCGATGCGGAGAACGAAGCGGACAAGAGACAGAGATGTTGATGCGAAGACGCAAACGCCAGCAGGTCGAAAAAGAAAAGCGGCTCGGTATGCGCGAGGCGGGGCGGTTCAATGCGGAGGTGATGGATTTCGTACGGCCTTATCTGCGGGCTGGCGTGACCACGGGCGAAATCGATCGGCTGATCCACGAGTACACCCTCGAACGCGGCCATATCCCTGCTCCGCTGAACTATCAGGGGTATCCCAAGAGCTGTTGCACCAGCGTCAACGACGTAATCTGTCACGGCATTCCCGGCGACTACGTGCTGCAGGACGGCGACATCGTCAACGTCGATATCACGACCATCGTAAACGGCTGGCACGGAGACCAGTCCGAGACGTTCCTGATCGGCCAAGTGTCCGACGAAGCCCGTGCGTTGACGCAGTGTGCGTTCGATTGTCTGTGGGCTGCAATCGACAGTCTTAAACCGGATTGCCGGGTGTCGGATATCGGCACGGCCATCGTCCGTTTGGCCCATGCCCGCGGCTTTACCGTCGTCAAAGACTATGTGGGACACGGCCTGGGTCGCAAGTTCCACCAGGACCCGACGATTTCGCACGTTCCCACGCCGGACGGCCGTCGCCAGCGTCTGTCGGCCGGCGTATCATTTACGATCGAACCCATGATTAACGCCGGCGTGCCGGACGGTCACCAAGACGAAAAAGACGGCTGGACCGTGCGGACAACCGACGGCCGGCTCTCGGCCCAGTTCGAACATACGATCTTGATGGGCCACGACGGCCCGGAAGTCCTGACGCTGACCAAGCATGGCCCGCAGCGCGGGCACAAGTTCTGAGGGCGGATGCTGGTTTGCCGGCAGAATAGCTCTACATAATCGGTTCTGCATTCAACCGCGTGGGCGGTCGATGCCGTGCGGAGTCCAAGTAACCCGTTCGGCACGAATCTGTCGCAACTTGCGTTTGTTTTCCTCGACGCGACCGGGCGAAGCGTAGCTTCGCGCATGCAACAAGTGGAGGCAGACGAGTGAATACTTGAGCCGCCGCGATTTGACGCCGTTGTTCGTCAGGCGGACCCCCAATTCCTTGTCGTCCGACCCGTAGCTAAACGTCTCGTCAAATCCGTTGACGGCGAGAATGTCTTTTTTCCAAGCCGACGAGTTGGCGCCGACCAGTACGCCGGACCGCGGCGTCAGCGTGTCCAACAGCCGTGCCAGCGGAAAATTCCGGGTCAGGCGATACCGGTACTTGCCGGCCGTCATTCCGCGTGCTGCCAGCCAAGCCGGCTGGAAGACCTGCTGGGACTCGACGTCTTCGCGCCGGATGTCTGCGTGCAGGCAAGACGGGATTTCGATGTGGCTGCCCCCCGCGATATAGGAATTCGGCCGAGCCAAACGGCAGTGCGCGGCGACGAAATCATTTCGTGGAATACAATCGCCATCCAAAAAGATCAAATAATCGCCGGCCGCTCGAGCGATAGCCTGATTGAGAATCCTTCCTTTGCGAAAACCCCGGTCCTCGTGCCAGAGGTGGACGATATTCAGCGGCGAATCCGCCTGGAAGCGGGCGACCAGTTCCGCCGTTTCCGCCGTGCTCCCGTCGTCCGCGATCAGGACTTCGCCATCCTGCCGCGTCTGGCAACACAGCCCCCACAGCGTCTTTTCCAGAGCCTGAGGCCGATTGTACGTGCTGACGATTAGAGAAATCTTCACCTGGATCCTCCATCGAGGTTGCCGTCGGACCTCGCCGCATCGCGATCACCACGCTCAAGCCGCCCGCTCCACCGGGACAGATCGTACGGTAGCCGCGTTGCCGCTGGCAAGACCAGCTTGCCGCAACCGTCATTGGATGGCGATGTCCCGAAGCCCCTTTCCTTGTTTTCTGGCCGCCAGCGGCGCGGTCCGCTTGCGTGTCGGCAGCAAGTTGCTAAACTCAAAACAATTCGAGACTGGCGTTTTGATTCCCACCGCGGGCGTAACTCAGTTGGCAGAGTGCTAGCTTCCCAAGCTGGATGTCGAGGGTTCGAGTCCCTTCGCCCGCTCTTAACGTAAACCTCGCCGAACGCTTGACTTAGCGTACCTGCCTGCGTTGGGCAGTGCGGCCATTTGATCCTTGGCAAAGTGGTAGTCCTACCACTTTCAGGACGAAAGGACCGCATCAATGCCCCAACGAAATGGTCATGTCCCGTCGTATCGCCTGCACAAGCCATCTGGTCAGGCACGCGTGATTGTCGCAGGCCAGCACATCTATCTTGGAAAATACGGGTCTCCCGAGAGCCGCGAGAAATACGCTCGTCTGATCGCGGAGATGTCGGCCGACGAAGCCCGCCCAGCAGCTGCCAAGCCAAATTACAATAGCCAACCGGAGACCTCGGTCAATGAAATGCTACTGACTTACTGGCAATTCGCCGAGACCTATTACTCGAAGGACGGCGTGGCCACCAAAGAGCTGGAAAACATGAAGGACGCGATCTGGCCCCTTCGCCAGCTGTACGGCTCGACCAAAGCCGCTGACTTTGGCCCGCAGGCCCTCAAGGCCGTTCGCCAGCACATGATTACGGAGCAGAACCTCTGCCGCAATGTCGTCAACTGGCGGATCGGCAGGATTAAGCGGGTGTTCAAATGGGCGGTGGCCGAAGAACTCGTGCCGCCGTCCGTGTTTCATGGTCTGCAAGCCCTGGCCGGCCTGCGGTACGGCCGCACAGAGGCTCGCGAGACCGAACCTATAAAGCCGGTGGACGATCAGTACGTCGATGCTGTGCTGCCCTTCGTCACCCCGCACGTCGCCGCCATGATTCAAGTACAGCGGCTGACCGGAATGCGGCCCAGCGATGTCTGCAAGATGCGTCCGTCCGATATCGACCGGTCGGCCGACGTCTGGGTTTTCGAGCCGTATGAACACAAAAATCGCTGGCGTGGTCACCGGCGGCTGATTCCGATCGGCCCCAAAGCACAGGCCATCTTGCGGCCGTTTTTGGACCGCGACCCAGAGGCGTTCTTGTTCAGTCCCAAGGAATCCGAGGCTTGGCGTTTGGAAACCGGCCGGCCTACTTCAAACACGAACGCAAGACCAAGGTTTATCCGGGCGAGCTGCGGGCCAGAGCGGCACGGAAGCAGGCCGGCAAACGACGCAAGCCTAAACGACCGAAGCACGACCGGTACGACACGGCCTCCTATCGCCGGGCCATCGACTACGGATTTTCCAAAGCAAAAGCGGCTGACGTCGCAATCCCCCATTGGCATCCGAATCAATTGCGCCATACTAGAGGCACAGAAGTTCGCCGCGATCATGGCATTGAGGCGGCTCAAGTCTTGCTGGGGCATGCTCGGGCCGATGTGACACAGGTTTATGCGGAGAAGAATTTGCAGAAGGCGGTCGAGATTGCGAGGTTGAGCGGGTAGCTGGTCTCATGTTTCGTGAAAGGCTAGGTTAGTCCGAATCGCTCCTAGTCCGTCTCGGACGCCCCAAAGCCACCACTTCTAAGCTGGAAGAAGCAGCGATGTCGAAGCAAATGCCCCACAAGCCCGAATTGCAGTACGTTGAAGCCCTCCCGTGGGAAGTCATTGTCGAAGATGAACGATCAAAACGGCTTGCAGAGCTGCCCGACGCGACTCAGCGATTAAGTGGCCCCGCCAGCGACGATACAGACGAGGCCCCGTTAGCGTTCTGCCGCGTTATCGAACTCGTGGTGCTGGTCGAGAAAGACTTGGACCAGCCCCTTCCCAGACCTCCGCCGAGCCTTGGGGGCACAAGCGGCACATCGGCTCGTCGCAAAGGCGAGCCTCCATTCGCACTCGCGGCCGGGGGACAAAACTACGAGAAAGCACGCAAGAAGTTCCTGAACACTTTAGGCAGTTGGAAGCAGGCGATCGAGAAAACCCTTCAGGATTCCCGGGAAAGGCGTTCTCTTTCAGAGCCAGTCTTGGGAACGGCGAGCGTCTCCGCAGCAGCAACAGTTGCGATGACGGGATTACCGGTTACGCTAACGGCGGCACCGCTTACGCTAATGGCAGCAACAGTTGCGATGACGGGATTACCGGTTACGCTAACGGCGGCACCGCTTACGCTAATGGCCATTCCCGCTGCAATTGTGGCAGGCGCCTGCGTCAGAGTTGTGTGGCCGCATTTCCGCAAACTGGTTCTGAGGGAACCAGCGTCTCGCGGTAGAACGGGAGGCGATGTTCTGCTTCTTGCGGCTGAATCGCTCCGTCAACGACATGAAGAACTGGTGGCGAAGTGCGTGGGAGTCGCCATTCGGTCGTATCAAAGCTCGGTGGTTTCGCCGTCAGTTTCTAAGTGTGGCGTTCCGGCTGTGCTGTTGGAGGAGTTGGGCGAGCGGCACTCAAAGCCCACGATCGAGGAGCTGAGCAGCCTCGAATCCGAGACAGCCGCACAGGAGGCTCAGGCCGAGGGCCTTCTGGACCCTGGTTCGTCGGTTTCGTCTGGTGGTGACGAAAAGGAAAGTTCAGACGTGAAGCCGGCTGCTGTAGGTGAATCGGAGGTTCCCGCCCCATCCGACCTTCCAGATGGATTTAAGCCAGCCGGCTTCTTGGACATCTATTATTGCGAGAGTCCGGGTGCTATTTGGCGACCGGATCACCGCACGGTTCAGTTTGGCCCCCGCGAGTGGTGGATCGTCAGCAAGTTCATCGCGGCCAAAGGCGAAATGATTAAAGGCGAAGATCTGGTGCGATTGACAAAGGGTAATCCGCAACGAAATAGCCGGAAAAACGCTAGAAGCGCCATCGGCGAGATAAAAGGGAAGTTGAAAACGTTAGGGTTAACAATTTCAAACGCCATTATCGGGGACGATTGCTCCCGTTGTCTTTGCGAATTCACCAACGAGGAGCCAAAGAAAGAGAAAAAGCCAAGAAGCAAGCGAAAAAAGGCCCCGCGATAAGCAGACGCTTCGTTCTAGTCGCCGCCAATTTCAAACGCCCCTTGGAAGTTGCTGCTCGATGCTTCTGACGGTCGTGTCCTGTCAACCGACCGGCGTGTCAATTCTCATCACATTCGTGCTGCCAACGCGGCCATTGTCGCGTTCTTCTCACTCGGCAAGGTGTCAATATCGCCTGTCGTCGGCGCGACCGGCACAGCCGCTGGGCGCATAGCATCCATGCTTCGCCACAGAGCCGCTGGAGTTGCTTAGCAGCCGTATGCGCACGGCTCGTACCTGACCGTCAGACAAATCTGACGCCTTCTGACGCCTAAAAACGCTTGCCGTCTGACGGGCTGCCCCCGTATCCTGCCAGCAACGAGAAGCCATCAAGACGGCTGAAAGGACAGACATGCTGGAAAATGGTGATACCCGAATGCTTACCCTAGCCGAGGCATCGCACCTACTGCCGGGCCGGCCACACGTATCGTCGCTAGTACGGTGGGGCAAGCGCGGCGTCAATGGAATTCGCCTGCGACTGGCCAAGGTCGGTGGTCGTTGGGCGGTATCGCGTGCGGCGTTGCACGAGTTCATAGTGGCCACGACTGCCGCTGCCGATCGCCAGCAGGCAACTGACCAGTCGGTGGACAGGCAGTCAACGACCAGCAGGGCAGATACCGCCGGGCAAAAACTGGATGCCTTGGTCTTTCGGCAGCGGAGTCGTCGGGACCAGCCCCAACATCGCACGGCGTCTTGAGGTTCGTTTCTTTCTTTAAGTATCGTTATTAGAAGGAGTTATGGATGAATTCAGGAAAAGCTCGTAACGGATCGCGGCTCGAGAACACGCAGATCCACCGGGCAGACGATGATGCCGGACGCCAGGCTGCGTTCCGCCCATCGTCCAAGGCCCCCGCCGGCAAGCCCACCACCGGCAGACAAGAGCGGAACAATGATTGGGCCGGCGGCAAAGGCGGCGATGGCAGCAAAGGTGGCAACGGCCAGGCTGGCGGCGCTGGCGACAAAGGCCACGACCTGACCGTGTCGAAGTGCGTGCCTGTCGAATTCCGGCATAACGATGACTCGGAGGCTGTCGTACAGGCGATTACCAGAGTGCTCCGTGATCTTGGCATCAGGTTCACCGGCAAGGAAAGCGGAAAGGACCTGTATTGCTTGTTCATTTACACCGACGCGGTGGATGAAGCCCTGCAATTGGTGGCGGCCGCGGTTTGCCGTACCCAAAGCACCCTGGTCACCGATCTGTTTCCCGCCGCTGTCGAGAATCTGAGGCGTGCTCACGAGGCGGCGCGATCGAAGGAGCCCCTCCAGCAACAACAGCCCCAGGCCGGGGCGCAGAATCACAAGCCGGCTTTTAACGGCAACGGGCGCGGGGGCCAGCAGTCGAAGCACTGGAACGGAAACAACCGGCGCAGCGACGGTAAGCGCCACGGTCCCCGCAATGCCGCATAGCTTGGCGTGGGGGCAACACGGCAAAAAACGGAAAAGAGGCACCATGCAAGATTTTCAGACACAGGTTCAAGCCCGACCGCCGCCGCACTTGTGACGCAAACGTGCTGTTGTGGGTATGTGCGCCGTCGTGCATAGCGATGGCGAGAATGGCTCCGGTGGATGCGAATAGGGACGGCTCCACCCGGTCAGAATCGAGACAGCTCCCTAAACGCGGCACCCGCCGTCCCGAAGTTTGGCGACTTGACGGACGGCGGGGCCGCTTGTCGGAGCAGCTTGGCATGGTGCCGGCTGCTCCGCCTTTCATATTGTACAAACACATTCTACAAGGAAACTATCAATGTCTACTGTTGAATCGACCGAACGGGTGGATGATGTTTTTCAATCCGAGCAAGTGGAAACGAAGCTCGTCAGGGTGCAACTGAGTTCGATTGTCGCAGACTACGAAGGTTTCGCGTTTCGCGATGCAAGTGAACTGACCGAAGACGGCCTAAAGCCTTTACGCGAGGATATCGCCGTTAACGGCGTCACAACGCCAGTGCTGCTGGCCGAACTGCCCGACGGCAAATACCTGCTTCTGAATGGCCATCGCCGATACACGGCCATCAGGCAGAATGTGAAGCAGGGTGTCCAGGGATTCACCGAGGACATGCTCCTGCCGGCATACATCATTGTTTTGCCGTGCTCCGAACTGGGTCAGGTTTCCCGTGCCATCGCTGCCAACATCCAGCAGCGGACGATCTCAGCGGAGGGGCGGCAAAAGGCCGTGCTGCGGCTCAAAAAGCTCGGAATGCCCCTGAAAGAAATCGCTCGTCTTGTCGGCTACAGCTCGTCCACCGTGGAACGAGACCTTGCGTTGGCCAGTTCCGAGTGCATGTTGGCCCACGTTAATGAGGGCAACATCACCGGGACGGCAGCCGCAACCCTCGTCAAAGCGGCAGCCGATGCCAATAAGACGGACGAACTGTGCGAAGCCTTCGCTCACTGGGTTGACGACACGCAACAGATGATCGAAGCCGAAGGACGGCGGCGCCAGCAGGCTGACGAAGAGCCGCAGTCAAAAGCTGACAAGCTGCCTCGCAGCTACCTGACTATCGAGCAGGTCCGAGTCTGGAAGGAGGCACTGAAAAAGGGATTGCCTTTGGGTGCGCCCGAGTTCCGGTTCCGCGCCCAAATCACGCAGAAAAAGGGTGACCGTCGGATCGTTGTGGATCGGCTGGCCAAGTCCCTCAACGAACTGTCGGCCAAGGACACTGCGAAGCTCGTGGTGCGGTTTGCCGACCTGGTTGAGGCGCTTACACCGGTGGTCCAGGAAAAGGCGGAGGCCGAGAAGCAACGGAGCCGGCCTGAGAACGGCTCCGACAAGACTCACGCGGGCCGCAAGCTCCTAAAGACTCTGGGGGTTGAGCACTTGCTTGAGGGGGAGTTCGACGACGAGGAATCCACCGCCAGCGAAGACGACCAAGAGGCCGTGATCGAATCGGAGGACCTGGAATCGTCTGAGTTGGACGCCGAAGACCCCGAGGAAGAGGCGGAGGACCAGTACGAGGAGGAGGAAGACGAAGAGGCGTAAATGATCCTTTGGCGTCACTGGGCGATGGCTGTCAAAGGCTGTCGCCCGGTGACCGGCCTCGGATCCCTTATTCTTTGGACCATCCCCACAGCCTGATCACGTCGGGCTTGCAACGCTCCTCCCGCGAAATCTTCCAAAACATTAACCCTGGATTGAAACGGACAAAACATGAAACGAGCCACGGCACATGAAGCCGAAGTGGAACCGGCCACTGAACGGCGCAATATCGACGATCTTCGGCCACATGAGAGGCAGTCCGCCTACTTCGATGACTTGTCGGAGGCCGAATTGCAACGTTTGGCGGAGTCGATTGATCGCAACGGACTGGAGACGCCCGTGCAAATCACCACCGACAACCGGATTATCAAAGGCCATCAGCGAGTCCGGGCCTGCAAGCTGTTGGGCTGGACTGAGATTGATGTTCGCGTGCGGTCCGATCTGGACGGCAACGAAGAACAGATTGAATACGAGCTGCTATCAGATAATTTGGACCGCCGGCAGATGACGCCGATCGAAATTGCCCGCTGCTACCGGCGGCTGAAGACAATCGAGCAACAGAAATCGGACGGCAAACGGAAAGCTGCTGGGACCGGTAACTTGCGGGACGTGATTGGCAGAAAGTTCGAGATGAGCGGCCGGAATCTGGAACTGCTGGAAAAGATTTTGGACACGCCGGAGGAAGTCCAGCAGTCCGTTGCCAGACGATTGCTGCCGGTGTCCGCAGCTCGCAGGATTGCACGCTTGCCGGCGGAGCAGCAACAGACGCTGGCCAACGACATTGCCGATTGGATGGAGAGCGATGGCATGGACGAAAACAGGCTGGCGCATGCCATCAAGCGTCTTGTGAAGGAGCAACTTTCCAAGGCAGCCCGCGAGTCGCCGAATTTCAAGAGCAAGCCTGGGGTGCTGACGAACGCTGCGACGCTGGAGACGACGCTGGCCAAGCTGGAACGCGTCCTGGACAAGCGGCCGGAGTTGCGGGCCCACGTCAGTCTGCCATCACTCAAGCAGGCCCACGGCATCCTTGGCCGAGTGATCGAGAAATCGGAGTCACCGGCTGCGGACTGATCTCAGAAATAATTTCCGGCTCCGGGCGTCGCCAGAGATTCTCCACACAATGTGCAGGATCTCAACTCGCAGTCTCGGTTTCTTCTTGTTAACCCGTACTTGTAGTCCCCGCCGCAAACGGGGCATCTAAGAAAGGCGTACCTCCATGCATTACCCTTCAAATACCAAACCAAAGCGCGGCTACGACGACCCCGTCACTCAGGTGGAATTACAGGAACTTCTGCTGCATGTAATCCGGAGTCCGGACGTCGCCGCCGTCGCCTGCAACATGCTTGAACCGCCCCACTTTAGCCCGACAGAGCGGGGATACGGGCTTGTCTGGGACGTCCTGCAAAGCCTCCTTCGTAAGCGAGGCTCCGAAGTGATTGCGTCGAGCCAGTTGCTCGATCGCCTTGCCAACAAAATACGCGGGATCATTGAGGGCGACGTGATCGTAGTTGGCATGAATGACGACCAGATACAATTGATCGACGACCTGTTCGCAGAAGCCACTCAGCGGCCGGTCGACTCGTTCGATCCAGATTACGGCATCGAATTGCTGAAGCGGTTCCTGATCGAAAGGGAGCTGCAAGCCAGTGTGTCCGACCTGGCCGACAAACTCAAGATCGCTCCTGATCCGACGCTTCCTGAGGCGCTCCAACGTTTGTCGGACGTCGGGGCCAAGATCCAGTCGCTGTCGTTAACCACGCCCGACTCGATTGCCTCGGAGTGGGACGCACACGAAGAAAGCCTGGCCCGCTTTCGCGGCCTGCTGCTGGTGGGATTGAAGACGAGCATCCGATCGCTGGATGAACGGACGCTCGGTATTCGCGGGTTAGGCGCACTGGGGGCCGGGGCGGGCGTCGGTAAGACGGCGCTGGCTTTGAACATCGCCATTGGCGTGTGCCGCAACCATGCCGTCAACGACGCCGTGGTCGTGTTTGTCAGCTTGGAAATGCCGCGGCACGAACTGTACAGCCGCGTCAAATGCAACCTGGCGGACCTGGAGTGGAGCACGCTGGTCCGGGGCTCGGAGGGCCAGCAGCTCGCAGGCGGGTATTTTAACAGCGAGGACGAAGCCAAGCTGCAGCAGGCCCGCCAACGCATGCAGGAGGAGCAGATCGGTTCCCGTTTAACCATCCTGGACCGGGAGCAACTGGGGGAATCCCTGAGTGCCGATCAGTTGGCGATGATCCTGCGTCGTGCCAAAGAGAAGGCCGGTGCCTCCCGAGCGCTGATGATCGTCGACTACGTGCAGATCCTGCCCGTCCCGCCGGAGGTCAGCAAGTACACGGATTTAGAGCAAGACCGGTATCGCGTCCGCGTATTGCAGGACGTCATCCGCAAGTCGAAATCCGCCGGCAGTCACGACGGCGATACCGTGCTGTTCATCTCCGAGACCCGCAAACCGACGAAATCCAAAGATTCGTGGGCCAATGGACTGGCGGAGCTGATGGGCAGTGCCCGGCTGGGATACGCCGTGGATTATGCCCTGCTGTACCGCCGCATGACTACCGAGGAAAAGGGTAGGCACTATTCGTCTGAGCGAGAACAACAGCTAGAGGCCAAAGGCATTGCTCCGATCATGCTGTCCTTGGAGAAGGGACGCGACGGCATGACACGCGGCAGCTGGCCGATGGAGTTTCACTTCTGGAAGTCGATCTTTGCGGAAATCGCCCCGGTGCCGGCGGATGGATATACGTTTATCATGCCGCCGGAAGAATCCGACGAAGGCGAGGAGCCGGACCTCGAGACGCTGGAGGACTTTGCGGCGACGTACGAATCCGCCTCGGATACCGGCCATTCCTCTGCGCTGCAACGCTCTCCGCCGACGGGGCAACACGGCGGTAACGCTGCGGATCACCAACGCCGAAAACGCCGCCGAAGAAGCCCCAGGTAGCAGGACTTAGCCGGAGCACCAGCGATGGCCGCTAATCGGGCAGAGGCAGCTTCCAGGCCGGATTTCGCCGCTTCCTTGCCCGATCTGCGATGGATCGATCGGGAACGGGCGGGGCTGTTCACGTTGATTGGACAGATGCGTGGTGCCTTCTCGTCGATGCAGCGGTGGCCGTGCATGGATCGCCTCTTTCAATGCGTCTCAGCGTCGGTCTTGGAGCGTGAAGGCGAGACGCGATGGCACGAACTTGGAGGCCAGTATAACGATGCCGGCCAGCCCACCTGCGCCCCATCGTCAGCGATTGCCAAGCACGTGACGAAAAAAGTGGCCACCAGTAAACGGGGCGTGCTGTGGCTAGATGGACATGGACATCACTGGGCCTTGCGATTGGTTAGGCTTCCGCAGCAGCCGGCGATTGTTACCCTGGGCGTGCTGGCTTCTCCGCCTGGGATGCTGCCCACAGTAAACGGAATCTCTGTTGCTGCAGTGCCTGTCCAAATATGGCTCTACCACCGCGCCGAGCAGGTACTGTGGCTGATTCACACGCTGGTCCTGGAGCAGCGGAGGTCCGAGATTATCATTCCTGACGTGCTACTCGGCCAGGTTACTTGGGGCGGCGACCGTTCTCAGTGGCCACGGGATTGGCGACAGAACGTATTGCAGGTACTGCACTCGCTGACCGTTTTGCATGTGGGGTTCCTTGACATCAGACGCGCTGGCTGGCCGCCGGCGCTGGGTCCGCATTCGCGGCTGATAACGTCAGTCGAGGACACGGGGCGCAACCAAAGCGGGTCGGCAGGCTGTCCCGGATATTGCCCCATGCACACGGCAGTCGCTCGGCACGGCCACTTTCGCATTCAAATTGGACCGGGGTTTCTGGGCGTGCTCGGACTGCATCAGACGCAAACGCAGGGGTGTGGTACACGCCAGATACGCCACTACGACTTCCACCGCGTGCCGCTAGGTGATGCCGGCCAGCGGCTGGAGCAGGCTCGAAGGGCCGGCCTCGTCAAAACGTACAGCGTGCAAACGCGAATCTTTGGTTGGACCGGGCAGGGTATCATGAACCACCGGCAGCAGGCGATCCTCGACGGACTCATCGGCGAAACCACCCGCGGCCGGGCCAGTGACCGCGAAGACAGGGCGGATATTGTTGTGGGCAACAGGGTGCCTGCTGCCGCCGGTCAGTCTAAGATCAAATGCGGCTTGCTCCGGCGCGGGGAGCGTTACGTGTCCTTCAACGGCAATGGTGTTCGCCGGCACCGAGGATACCGCGTGATTGGGGAACAGGGCCGCGGC